>Ga0102593_1000076_pt1 | contig 273406 bp, 257 predicted proteins | sample AraplaCol_mMS_r2_2_FD_76862 | JGI IMG/M metagenome (GOLD analysis project Ga0102593, IMG submission 76862) | Arabidopsis root microbial communities from North Carolina, USA - plate scrape MF_Col_mMS_r2 (SPADES assembly) (version 2) | ecosystem: Host-associated > Plants > Roots > Endosphere...
CTCGATCCGCTGCAGGTCACGCTCGCTCATCGCAATCAGTCCCATCGGCAATCTCCCACGTCATCAAACGCGGGGAGTGTGACATTCCAACTTTGCAGAAACAGGACACTTCAACTTTGCGGCTACATATAACATATCAGATAAGATAGGTTATGGAACGCTCCTTGGGTTCTCACCTGGTTGGAGCTCCACGCACTACAACGCTATGGAGATGGCTGAACGCCGTACCATTTTCCAATGAACCGGTGCAGCCTTTTTAGATTGATGTGTTCTATCGGTTCAGCCGATGACATCATTGTAGATTGCGGGCTCGACCTAGACACGGCCAGCGCTTCAGCCCGGAATTGAACATCCTGCGCCGCCCGGACGTCGTTGCCGATCGCAAGCAGTTCGGGCACTGGGAATGCGACCTGATCCAGTTTCGCAAGAAACGCGGCAAGGCCAATGTGACATCGCTCGTCGAACGGGTCAGCCGTTTTGCGATCTTCCTTCGCAACAACGATCGGCAATCCCGGCCTGTCATGGACGGCTGATCCGCGCGCTGCAATCCCTCCCCCATCTTGCCCGCCGCTCGATCACCTTCGATCGCGGCGCCGAGTTCACCGACTGGCCGTATCTGCAAGCAAACATCGGCACCCAGACCTACTTCTGCGAACCGCAATCGCTTTGGCAGAAAGGCATCGTCGAAAACACCAATGGGCGAGTTCGCAAATGGCTTGCGAGAGAGGTCGATCCCCTGTCGGTGACGGAGGCAGACCTTCTTGCGGTCTGCAACCAGCCGAACTCAACACCGCGGAAATGCCTCGGCTACCGAACACCGGCAGAGGTCTTTCGAAAGAAATTGCTCGCCCAGATGAGATATGCCGGATAGCTTGAAGTGCTCCGCAAGTCGCGTCTCAGCATGAACTCACATCGAATGCGCGAAGTTATTGTGTGATTTCCACCACCACGCGGCCACGAATTTTCCCCGCGACTATGTCTTCCGCAATCTGCGGCAGAGCCGACATAGGCTCGACCCGCGTCAACGACTCGATATGCTGCGGACTTAGGTGCCGGCTGAGGGTTTCCCAGGCGCGCGCTCGTTTCGCTATAGGCGCCATGACCGAGTCGACGCCAAGCAGCCCTACACTTCGCAGGATATGCGGAAGGACCGATGCTGGAAGGTCGGCACCACCAGCAAGGCCGCAGGCCGCAACTGCGCCGCCGTAGACCGTCTGCGAAAGTACGTTCGCAAGCGTCGTGGAGCCGACGGCATCGACTGCCCCTGCCCAGCGCTCCTTCTGAAGCGGGCCGGCCCTCTCGCTCAGCGTAGCACGGTCAATAAAATCCGTGGCGCCGAGTGACGAAAGATAATCATGCGTTTCCGGCCGACCCGTCGAGGCCGCCACCTTGTAACCTTTGTTGGCAAGCAGGCTCACGGCCACTGAGCCGACGCCGCCCGCCGCTCCAGTGACGAGCACGCCCCGATCGTCGACGCCGATCGTTCCCCAATCCTCCAGGGCATTGACGCAAAGGGCGGCGGTATAGCCGGCCGTTCCGATCGCCATGGCCTGTTCCAGGGAGAATTCGGGCGGCAGCGCGATCAGCCATTCCGCCTTGACCCGCTGGTATCGGGAATAACCACCCCATTCGGTCTCGGAGAGGCCCCACCCGTTCAGCACAACCTTGTCGCCCGCAACCCATTTGTCCGAACGCGACTCGACGACAACGCCGGCAAGATCGATACCGCCAACCATCGGCGTGCGGCGCGCAATCCTTCCCTTGCCGGAAAGGGCTAGGCCGTCCTTGTAGTTGACCGTGGAAAACGCAACCTCGACCAGAACGTCGTGATCGGGCAGATCGGCCAAGGTCAGCTGCCGGAAGCCGGCCTGCTGTTTGCCATCAACCGTATCGATCACCATTGCCGTAAAAGAATCTGACATGGAATTCCCTTGACCTTCAATGCTTCTGAGGATGTCAGCGACTGGATTCAGGACTGCGCCTGCTCGCTCGCCCGGCGGCTGCGCGCATCGAGCGCGGCGCTATAGCTGTCCCGCACATAAGCGAGGAGATTTGTGAGCGCCGCCGTTGCTTCGCCGACATCGCGATTGCTCAGCGCCTCATGGATCTGCTGGTGGAAGGCAACGACCTGGCGGCGCTCCCGCACCCTGAAGACGATCATGTTCGTGATCGGAATGAAGGATTCGATCACGATGTACATCATCAGCTTCAAGGGGCCGTTGCCGGTCGAGTCGACCAGGGCGCGATGGAAGCGCACATCGGAAGCACAGAAATCTTCATCGCTGATGTCCTGATCCTGTTGCAAGGCGATCTCGGCAGCCATGGCCTGCAATCCCTCCTCGCTGCGGTTTTCGCAGGCAAGCCGGCAGCAGATGGTTTCCGTCTCAAGCCTTGCGGTAATGATCTCGTCAATATCGAAAGCGCCGATGCCGACGAGAAGTGTCGCGGCACCAGTAATCGCCTTCGACAGCCCCTCCGGATCGGGGCGCATCACGAAATTGCCGCCGAGGGGGCCGCGACGCGAATGAATGAGGTTCTGCGCCGCCAGACGCTTCAACGCCTCGCGCACCGTCGGGCGCGAAATTCCAAAACTCCGGGCAAGATCCTCTTCCGTCGGCAAGCGCTCGTCGATCTTCAGGCGCCCGTCCAGGATCGCGGACTTGATATTCTCGGCGACCTGCTTGGCAATGCCGGATCTTACCACTTCGTCATATCTAAGATTCATAGAGCTCCATCCTTCGCTCGAAAGCATTGATGCCATGCCTTCATCGAAAAGGCTATAGGTATTTAAATATAGGTTTGACAAATATCAGATAGGCGATAACCTGCCCTCGATCCAGATAACCAGGGGAACAGAATGGGCGGATCGATCGACCGGGCGCTCGTCGCTCATCCCTTATCTGCGCCGTCTTTGCGGCTCTCGGAATTGTTGGCCCGCCTCAACGACAGGCTGGACAAGAACGCTGTTGTCGTCGGCCTGGATGTCGGTGACGCCTATTGCGCGGACGCGACAGACGAGCGCGGCGTGCGACCGTCCATCCTGTTTCGCCCCAGGGATACCGCGTCGGTGTCGGCCATTCTTTCCGCATGCGACGCCCTTCACCAGCCTATCGTCGTGCAAGGCGGACGGACCGGCCTTGCCGGCGCCGCGCGGCCTATGGCTGGCGAGGTTGCGCTGTCCCTGGAGCGCATGAGCGCGATCGAACCCGTCAACGAGGATGCCGGCACTGTGATCGCTCATGCCGGTGCGACCCTGCAGGCTGTCCAGGAGACCGCCGCCAGCCACGGCTTCATGTTCGGCGTGGATATTGGCGCGCGCGGCACCTCCACCATCGGCGGCAACATCGCCACAAATGCCGGCGGCATTCGCGTTCTGCGCTATGGCATGTATCGCGCCCAGGTTCTTGGCCTGGAGGCCGTTATGGCGGACGGCTCGGTGCTGACCAGCCTCAAAGGCCTTTCGAAGGACAATTCGGGTTTCGATCTCAACCAGATCTTCATCGGCAGCGAAGGTACGCTCGGCGTCGTAACCCGTGCCTGTCTGCGTCTTCATCCGAAGCCACAGTCACTGGCAAACGCATTTTGCGCACTTCCTTCGCTCAGCGCGGCCATCGCTCTCCTGCGGCGTCTGCGCCAAAGGTTGGGACCTTCCCTCTCCGCTTTCGAAGTCATCTTCCCCGCCGTCTATGCCGGCGTTCTCAACCGCACCGGCGCGCCGCCGCCTGTGCCGGCGGGCGCTGGAATGTATGCGCTCATCGAGATGCAGGGACAGGACGAAGCGGGCGACGAGGATCGTTTCGCCGCCGTACTGATGGAATGCTACGAGGAAGGCATCGTCAGCGATGTCGCGGTTTCCCGCTCGCCGCGCGACTACCATGCCATCTGGGCTTTGCGCGAGGCGGCGAGCGAGTTTATTTTCAGCATGGACCATGTCGCGGGCTTCGACGTCAGCCTGCCCATTTCCGCGATGCAGCGGTTCCTGGACAAGGCCACGGCCGAAATCGCGAATGTGGATCCCACGGCTTCCATCTATGTTTTCGGTCACCTCGGTGACGGCAATCTGCATTTCCTCGTTCGCACACATCACTATGACCGCGTCGCGGACGCGACATACTCCTGTGTCGCCAGCGAAGGCGGATCGATATCCGCCGAACATGGCGTTGGCCTTGAAAAGAAGAGATGGCTGCCGCTGGTGCGCAGCCCCGCCGAAATGGCCGCTATGCGCCGTCTCAAATCGGCGTTCGATCCCAATAACATCCTCAATCCCGGCCGCGTTTTCGACATGGAACCGACAGCACCGGTGGGGAGCGCATAGATGACCACCCTCCCCGTCGCCGCCCACCCCGAAGATCGGCCCAAGGCCTCCGCCGCGACGACAACCAGCCTCGATGACCGCTACACGCTCGATCGGGGAAGCATCCTCGTTTCCGGCACGCAGGCGCTCGTTCGCCTGCCGATGATCCAGCGTCAGCGCGACGTTGCGCGCGGATTGAACACCGCCGGCTATGTCTCCGGATATCGCGGTTCGCCACTTGCCAGCTTCGACCGCGAAATGGCGCGCGCGAAGAAATATCTCGACGACCATCACGTCCGCTTCCAGCCCGGCCTCAATGAAGACATGGCCGCCACAGCCGTTTGGGGCACGCAGCAGACGGCGATGTTTCCGGGCGCACGGTATGATGGCGTCTTCGCCATGTGGTACGGCAAGGGACCTGGTGTCGACCGCAGCATGGACGTGATCCGTCACGCCAACGCCGTCGGCACCAATCCGAACGGCGGCGTTCTGCTGCTCGTCGGAGACGATCACGGTGCGGTTTCGTCTACCCTGCCGCACCAGAGCGAGCACAATCTGATCTCCGCGATGGTGCCGTTGCTGTCGCCGGCCGGTGTCGGAGAATACATCGACTATGGATTGCTCGGCTGGGCGCTCAGCCGCTATTCCGGCGCCTGGGTCGGCTTCAAATGTCAGACGGAAATCGTCGAATGCACCGCGACGGTGGAACTCAATCCCGGCCGGCCCGCCATCATCTATCCCGACGGCAGTGGCGACCTCTCATTGCGATGGCCGGATGGCCCGCACGCGATGGAACGGCGGCTGGAAAACAAGATGGAGGCGATACACGCCTTCGCCCGTCAAAACGGCATCGATAAAACGGTCTGGGGCAGCACTGCCGGCAAAGCGAGGCTCGGCATCGTTTCGACCGGGAAATCGTGGCTCGACCTCATGGGAGCGCTGGCAAGCCTTGGCATCGACGAGCGCCGGGCCAGCGAACTCGGCATCCGGCTTTACAAGATCGGCATGGTCTGGCCGATCGAACCGGAGGGGCTGCAACGGTTCGCCTCCGGCGTCGAAACCCTGCTGGTGATCGAGGAAAAGCGCGCGGTCATCGAAGACCAGATCAAGGCCCAGCTTTTCAATATGGATTCCGGCCGGCGCCCAAAGGTCTGCGGTAAATTCGCCGTAGATGGCAAACCGCTCTTGTCCGCAGCCGGCGAAATCAATGCGGTCGCGGTCGCCAAGGCGATTATCTCGGTCATCGGAGAGGATCACGCCGACCTGCTGGCGAGATCGCGCGATATAGAGGCCATCCTCGCGGCAAGTGCTGCGGAAACGCCCGCGCTGAAACGCGACCCCTATTTCTGCTCGGGCTGTCCGCACAGTGTTTCCACGCGACTGCCCGAGGGAAGTCGCGCATCAACCGGCATCGGCTGTCATATGATGGTGATCGGGCTGGAAGAGCGCAACACCTCGACCTTTACCCAGATGGGCGGCGAAGGCGGCGCGTGGATCGGCCTTTCCCAATTCACCGACGAGAAGCATATTTTCGTCAACATGGGCGATGGCACCTATTTCCATTCCGGGCTGCTTGCGATCCGCGCCGCGATTGCCGCCAAGGTCAACGCCACCTACAAGATCCTCTATAATGATGCCGTTGCCATGACGGGCGGCCAGAAGCATGACGGTGAAGTCTCCGTTCCCGGCATTGTCGGGCAGATGCTCGCTGAAGGAGCGGCCCAGGTCGCCGTCGTCGCCGAGCGCCCCGAGGTCTGGCAAGGCAATCTGCCGCGCGGCGTTACGGTCAACCATCGTGACGAACTCGACGCGGTGCAGCGCGAACTACGCGAAGTGCCGGGTGTTACCGTCCTCGTCTACGATCAGGTTTGTGCTGCCGAAAAACGGCGCCGGCGCAAGCGGGGGGCTTTGGCCGTCTCCGACAAGCGCGCCTTCATCAACGAACTCGTCTGCGAGGGCTGCGGCGATTGCTCCGCGGTTTCCAATTGCATCTCCATCGAGCCACAGGAAACGGAGTTCGGCCGCAAGCGGCGGATCAACCAGTCGAGCTGCAACACCGATCTCTCCTGCATCAAAGGCTTCTGTCCGAGCTTCGTCACCGTCGAGGGCGGCACCATCCGCAAGCCGGCGGCAAAGGCGGGCAAGGCAAGCTTCGACGACCTCCCTCTTCCGACCCTCCGACCGATCACCGACCGTCCCTACAACATGCTGCTCGCCGGCATCGGCGGGACGGGCGTCATCACCGTCAGTGCCATACTGTCGATGGCCGCGCACATTGACGGTCTCGCCGTACAAACGCTCGACCAGACCGGCCTTGCCCAGAAAAATGGGGCCGTTATTTCGCACCTGCGGGTCGCACGGACGCGAGAGCAGATCACGTCCGTGCGTATCGGACCGGGCGAAAGCGATCTGGTCCTCGGCTTCGATATCGTCGTGTCCGCGGCGCAGAACGCCCTGTCCACATTCGCCGTCGGCCGGACCAGCGCCGTTCTTGACGATCATTTCGCGCCGACCGCTTCGTTTGTGCAGAACACCGCGATCGACTTTCGGCAGGAAGCAACGTTGAAGGCCTTGCGCAGGGCGGCTGGTGACAATGCCATCAGCCTTATCGCCGCGACAAAACTGGGGGCGGCCCTGATGGGCGACGCGATCGCCGCCAACATGTTCCTGCTTGGGCATGCCTGGCAGCGTGGACTTGTGCCAATCCGCCTTGAGGCAATCGATGCGGCGATCGAACTCAATGGCACGGGCATTGCGATGAACCGCGCAGCCTTTGGCTGGGGCCGTCGTTCCGTGGTCGATCCGGAAGCTGTCAAACAAGCCGCCGCGGTCGACCTGGACGAAGCGCCGGCCAAGCAGACGCTGGACGACCTCGTTGCCAAGCGCATCGAGTTCCTGACGCACTACCAGAACACCGCATATGCAGCAAAATACCGCAAGCTGGTGACGACCGCCCGCAATGCCGAAGCCCGAGCGAAGCTCGGAGAGGATTTTTCCGAAGCCGTGGCGCGCAATGCCTTCAAGCTCATGGCATATAAGGACGAATATGAAGTGGCTCGTCTCCACAACGACCGGAGCTTCAAGGACAAGATCGCCGCACAGTTCGAAGGCGATTTCGAGATCAAGCATCATCTGGCGCCGCCGCTCTTTTCCCGAAGGATCGACAAGCGCACCGGCAACCCGGCAAAGATTGCCGTCAGCCGCAAGCTGATTTCACCGGCGTTCTCCGTGCTGGAGAAATTGCGCTTCCTTCGCGGCACGCCGCTTGATCCCTTCGGCTACACGCATGAGCGACGTACCGAGCGCAAGTTGGTCGCCGACTACACGGCACTGATCAACGACCTCTCAGCGAACCTGTCGCCGGGAAACCAGCAGCGCGCCATCGCGCTCGCCCAACTCCCTGATCAGATCAGGGGATTTGGTCCGGTCAAATCAGCATCGATAGAGCGTTTCGAAAAGAACAAGGCGGCCCTGTTGATGCAGGCATCGAGCACTGCATCGCAACCGGCTGACACCAGCGTAAAGAGGAAAAGCATATGAGCATGACCGAGAGCTTCGAGACCATCCTCTATGACAAGGATGAACAGGACAAGTTCGCGACGATCACCATCAATCGGCCGGACAAGCTCAATGCGATGAACAAGACGACGGTGCGCGAGATCGACCGTGCCGTTGCGCTTGCCGTCGCCGACAAGGACGTCAACGCGCTGGTGATCACCGGTGCCGGCCGCGCGTTTTCGTCTGGTTACGATCTGCAGGGCGCAGACTATGACGTCGGTATCGAGGATTGGCATGCCGACATGTCGGAAAATGCCCAGGCGCTTCTGAATATCTGGAAAGCTCCAATCCCCGTCATCGCCTCGGTGAACGGTTATGCGCTTGCCGGCGCTCTCGAACTCGTCATGTCATGCGATCTTGCGATCGCCGCCGACAACGCCAAATTCGGCGAGCCGGAAGTCAGGCACAATTCCGGTCCGCCTGCCCTCTTCATGCCTTGGCTGCTGGCCACCCGCGATGTCCGCTGGCTGATGTACACCGGTGACCTGGTGGACGCGGAAGAGGCGCTGCGCATGCACCTGATCAACAAGATCGTGCCCGCCGATCAACTCAAGCAGAAGACCGAGAACCTGGCGCGCAAGCTGGCGCGGATGCCGGTTCCGGCGATCAAATTCGCCAAGTCCTCCATCAACAACCAGCAGATCGCTGCCGGCCTGATGACATCCTTCGATTACAACGTGCACGCCATCGCCGCCCTCCATGTCAGCAAGGACGGGCAGGAATGGATGCGCAATCTTCAGAAGATGTCGCTGAAGGAATATCTCGAATTTCGCGACGCACCCTTCAAGGGGCTCGACTGACATCATCTCCCTCGTTGGCAGGCCGTCGAGCCGCCACGACAACATGGCCATGTTCACTCCGGAAAGGATCAGACAATGCAGACGGCGCCATCCTCAACGCGGGACATGGACAGCATTCCGGTCATAGATATCTCGCCTTTCATCCATCGAACCAACGGCAGCGATACCGTCGTCAAGGCGATCGAGGCGGCCTGCCGCGAAACCGGCTTCTTCCTGATCACCGGACATGGTGTGTCCACGGAGGCGACCGCGCAGCTTTACAATCTTGCCCGCGATTTCTTCGACGAACCGCAGGACTGGAAGAAGAAGCAAGGCCGGGGAACCTCGTTAAAGGGGGGCGTCGCTTTCTCCCCCATCGCGGACGAAGCGCTGAGCGCCACGCTGGGGATAAAGACGCCTGGGGACTACAAGGAAAGCCTGAATTTCGGCCCGCGCCTTCCGGGTGATGTCTGGCCTACGGTACCACAAGGATTACAGGCTGCCTTCAGCGCCTATTTTGCCGAGATGGAGACGCTCGCAGGCCATCTGCGGCGCGCATTCTGCCAGGCGATCGGGCTTGCGCCCGATTACTTCGAGCCGGCCTTTGTCGACCACCTTTCTGCACTCCGTGTCATCAACTATCCGGAACAACAGGAAAGCCCGCTGCCCGGCCAGTTGCGGGCAGGCGTCCACACCGATTACGGCTTCATGACCATTCTGCGCTCGGAGGCATCGCCGGGAGGGCTCCAGGTCCGCAGGCGTGACGGCGAATGGCTAGATGCGCCGAACGTCGAAGGCGCCTATGTCGTCAATATCGCCGATGCCTTCATGCGCTGGACCAATGACGAATGGCTTTCGACGCCGCATCGGGTCGCCAATCCACCCGGCCATTTCAAGGGAACGACACGGCGTCAATCCATTCCCTTCTTTGTCAATCCGTCGAAAGAGACGCTCATCGAATGCCTGCCACCCTTTGCGGCAAAGGCGCCGGCGAAATATACGCCGATTACCTACGGAGACTATATCGCGCTGAAGACAAGCCAGGCCTTCAGCAAATCCTGAACGCAAGAAGCGAAACATCGCCTGCCGCACCAGCACCACCGACACGCAGCATAACAAGGGGAACCGAGATGATGAATATGAACAGGCGGCAGCTTCTTGCCGGAATGGGCGGCCTTGCCGCAGCAAGCATGATCAGCCTTCCTGCACGCGCGCAAAGCAAGACGCTCGTCGTGCCGACGCTCGGCGGCGCCTGGGAGCAGTTCTGGCGCTCGACGCTGGCACCAGCATTTACGGCAAAGAGCGGTGCCGCGGTAACACTCGATGCCGGCAACGGCCGTGTCTGGAGCGCCAACCTGCGAGCGGCGGGCGCTGAAAATCCACCCTATTCGATCCTGATGACCAACGAGGCCTTCGCCTCCAGCCTGCGCAAAGAGGGTTTCTTCGAGAAGCTCGATCTGACGAAACTGTCGAACTACAACGATCTCTATCCCCTTGCGAAGAAGACGGATGGTTGGGGTGCCGTGGCGATGGTCTCGCCGATCGGCATCGCCTACCGCACCGATATGGTCAAAACCCCGCCGAAGGGATGGAAGGATCTCTGGGAAAACCCGGAATTCAAGGGTCGCATCGGCCTCTACAACTTCGCCAATACGGCGGGCAAGATGGAACTGATGCTGGCATCGAAGATCTTCGGCAAGGATCAATACGACATCGATGCCGGCTTCAAGGCGCTAGAAAAGCTCGGGCCTGTCATACAGGCGGACTTCAATCTGTCGACGGGCATTGCAGCCGGCGAATTCGTGGTTGCACCCTTCGATTTCGGCGAAGTGGCGCGCCTGCGCTCACAGGGGCTGCCGATCGACGTCGTCGTTCCCGAAGAAGGCATGCTGATGTTCGACCAGACGCTGAATATTCTTGCCCACGCCCCGGAAAAGGAACTCGCCTACCAATATGCCGACTTCCTGCTTTCTCCGGAGGGGCAGATACCGCTCATGAAGCAGTTCTTCGTCTCCCCCACCAATTCCAAGGTGGTGGTCCCGGCCGATCTGCAAAAGGATGTGCCGATCTCCGGCGAGGCCATGGACAAGATCCTCACATGGGATTGGAATTTCATGAACCAAAAGCAGGCCGAATTCTCGGAGACCTGGGCAAAGGTCATGCGCTAGACGCGCCCTGACGATCCTCCCGCTACTGCCGGCCCGCCTCCGTGCGGTCCGGCTGCTTTCTCGACATGGTGGCACGGCCACGATCGCCGCTGGCAGAATTTGGAAGATCGATCATGACAGAGGTGAGCATCGAAGCGCTGACCAAGCACTATGGGGCATCTCTTGCGGTAAACGGCATTTCCGTGAAAATCGCAAAGGGGGAGTTCATCTCCCTTCTTGGCCCTTCCGGCTGCGGCAAGACAACCACGCTGAAAATGATAGCCGGCTTCGAGGACGCTACATCAGGCGCGATCCGTTTCGATGGGCAGGACGTCGTGCATGTGCCTGCCGAAAAACGCGACATCGGCATGGTCTTCCAGAATTACGCCCTGTTTCCGCATATGACCGTCGCGCAGAACCTGGCGTTCGGACTGGAGATGCGCCGCAGGCCGAAGCGCGAGATCGCCGAGCGCACGGCCCGTGTTCTCGACATGGTGCAGCTCTCCGGTTATGCGGACCGCTATCCGCGCCAGCTTTCCGGCGGACAGCAACAACGCGTCGCCCTTGCTCGAGCGCTGGTGATCGAACCTCGAATTCTCCTTCTCGACGAGCCGCTTGCCAACCTCGACGCCAAGCTGCGCGAGGAGATGCGCGTCTTTATCCGCGATCTTCAGAAGCGGGTTGGCATCACCACCGTTTACGTGACCCACGATCAGGCCGAGGCGATGACCATGTCGGACCGTGTCGTGGTCATGTTTGGTGGGCAGATCGCCCAATATGGCGCGCCAGCCGATATCTATGATCGGCCGGCGAGCCTCGAAGTCGCGCAGTTCGTGGGGCAGGTCAACATCCTGTCCGGTCGGCTGCTCTCCACCGAAGCAAACGATATCTCGGTCATCGATACCGCTCTCGGCACGGTCAGGATCGGCAATGCGCCGAGGTCGACCGATGGAACGGTGACACTGGTGCTGCGCCCTGAGGCTGTCGAACTGTTTCCGGAAAGCGCAGGGCAGACAGGCACCCCGGCCACCATCACAGCGAGCTATTATTCGGGCAGCCTGATCGACTATCGGCTGGCGCTCGACAGCGGCGACACCATCAATGTTCAGACTTTCCCCCGCAGCCGTTTCTCTCCGGGCGACCGTGTCACCGTCAAGGTCGATGGCGATCGCTTCTGGGCGCTCGGAGCTGCCGCATGAGCCTTCGAGCGAAATCTCTGAAGCCCTTTGCCTTGATCGCCCCGGCTGTTCTGCTGCTCGGCGTCTTCCTGGTATTGCCTTACATCAACATCGTGGTCATGAGCCTGCGCAATCCGGGGAGCGGGACGCCCTATGCGCCCGGCTTCACCCTCTCAAACTATCTCAGGCTCTTTGCCGACAGCTTTTACCTGGAGCAGACCGCAAACACGTTGATGATCGGTTTCATCACCACCTCTGTCTGCCTTCTCCTCGGCTTCCCCGTCGCTTGGCAGCTAGCGAAGACCCAAATGCGTTTTCGTGGCCTGGCTTATGGCCTCGTGCTGTCACCGCTTCTCGTCGGCATCGTGATCCGCAGCTATGGCTGGACGATCCTGCTCGGCAATAATGGCATGATAAACCGCACCCTGATCGGCTTCGGCCTAATCGATCGCCCGCTTGGCCTAATGTACAACTCTCTTGGGATCGTGATTGCCCTGGTGCACGTCTTCCTGCCCTTTATGATCCTGCCGCTCATGAGCGCGCTACAGGGCATAGACCCGTCGATCGAAGCGGCCGCCCGCTCACTGGGGGCCGGCCGCATCACAGCCTTCAGACGAATTGTTCTGCCGCTGGCTATGCCCGGCATACAGGCCGGCTGCATAGTGGTCTTTGTCCTGTCGCTCAGCGCCTACGTCACACCGTCCCTGATCGGCGGCCTGCGCGTAAAGACGATGGCGGTCAGTGTCGTCGACGCCCTTATCGATACGTTCCAATGGCCCTTCGGCTCGGCCATGGCGCTGATCCTGTCTCTCACCGGGGCGATGGTGGTGATGCTGTTTGCAAGGCTCACCCGCATGAAATGGAAGGCCAACTGATGTCCAGGCACCTCCTGACCGGCTACTGCCTGCTGATCTACGCCTTTCTGCTGCTGCCGATCCTCGTGGTCGTCGGCGCCTCCTTCAATGCCGGCGCCTTCCTGACGTTCCCGCCACAGGGACTTTCATTTCGCTGGTATGTGGTGTTCTTCCACAATGAGGTCTTCCTCAGCGCGATCAAGACATCGCTCTGGGTGGCCGCGGTCTCGACCGTGATCTCCTCAATCATCGGCACGATGGCGGCGATCTTCTATGTCCAGCATGCCGGACGCTGGAAGGAAAGCATCCGGCTCGCCATGCTTCTGCCGCTGCTGCTGCCGGAGGTGTTGACGGCGATATCGCTGTTGTTCTTCGTCTATTCGATCGGCATGGGCACACGAACGATCGCGGCGATGATCATCGGCCATTGCCTCATCACCCTTCCCTTCGTCTTCATCAACGTTTCGGCGGCAATGGAGTCCTATGACGCATCCTGGAGCCTGGCAGCCAAGAGCCTCGGCGCCGGGCCATTGACGCGGTTTCGCCGCATCATGCTGCCGCTGATCAAGCCTGGCGTGATTGGCGGATGCCTGTTCGCCTTCATCATATCCTTTGACACGTTCACCATATCCTTCATGCTGAAGAACGTGGGAACCGCCACGCTTCCAATCCAGCTCTACGACTATTTGCGCACGAACTTCACCCCTGAGGCCGCTGCCGTATCGACGGTATCCATCGTGCTGACCCTGTTCGTCGTCGTCCTGTCGGAAAAAGTCCTGGGCCTGCGTATTCACCGCTTCTGATGAGCTTTTGGTAGAGAATGATCTGAACCCTTCAAACTGGACTCTTTCTCGTCAATGTTTTCCAGTGAACCTCCCTCTACAGCGCCGACCAAAGCCATGCTTTTTGGGCAGGCAAGCTCACCTGTTCGAACCGCTGCAAGGTCCTCGGCGGACGGCGGGAGGCAGCCATTGCGGCAGCGGAGAAGGGCCCGGAACCCTCTGACTGAGCCCCCCAAGCGCAAGCAAATCGGAGGACTCTGCTGCTGCCGCATTGCGCTGGAAATCGGCTGCATTTGAAACAGATGGGCTCGACAGTAGCGCCGTTCTTGGAGTTTATCGGGTTTACAATTCGGTTAGCTTCGTTGTCCAACTGCGTGTACGAAAGTTCCGTGGAGGTATAGCTCGGATTAATGCCTATCGAGACGGCGCCGAGCTTGGCCAGAGCCACCCAGGCAGCTAGATGCTCGGGTTCTGTCGGCATGATCAGGGCGACGTGTGTGCCTTTTCTTACCCCCCATTGCTGTGAATGCGTTCGCCGATCTGGCAATCAATGCACCAAGATCCCTGTTTGTCAGGGATGCCCTGTCATCATCCGCGAAGATCCACAGCGGACGATCAGCACATACATCCAAAGCATGATCGAAGAGAGCGCCAACATTTTGAAACAGAGGTTCTGCCTCAATCGCGCTGCGCTCCGCCGCATGATTAGCAAGTGTCAACATTGTATTCCTAAGCCCTGTTAAATAAGAAACTTCGTCGTCTGGCATAAACCTGCCAGCTAACCGGCTTCGTTGCTGGGGACTACAACCACCAAAATGGATTTGACGACAATTTCAGGGGAGCACAGATAAGGGCAGATGAAGAAGGGGGGCGTCCGGTCCAGGTGTCCTGATATAGCGTAGTGCTGTCATTGCCACGCGCCGGGAGCGATTTCCCAATTTCTTGATCTCGAAAAACCGCGAACCTTTAGCCATTGATAAACTGCCTGAAACGCTCTGTACTCGGGTTTTCGAACATTGCCTTCGCCGGCCCCTCAGCTTCGATACTCCCTTTGTGAAGAAAGACGACGCGGCTGGATACATCTCTGGCGAAGGACATTTCATGGGTAACGAGGAGCATGGTCCTTCCCTCGTCTGCCAACCCGCGCATGACCTTCAGCACTTCGCCGACAAGTTCCGGGTCCAGCGCAGATGTTGGCTCGTCAAACAGCATGACTTTCGGGTGCATGGCGAGAGCTCGCGCAATCGCGGCCCGTTGCTGCTGTCCCCCGGAAAGGTGGGAGGGGTAGGCCTGGCGCTTCTCGAAAATGCCGACCTTCGCCAGCAGCGCCTCGGCCTCTTCGACACATTCTGCGCGTGACCGTCCTTGCACATGAATTGGAGCCTCGATGACATTCTCCAATATGGTCTTGTGGGACCACAGATTGAAATTCTGGAAGACCATGCTCAAGCGCGATCGGAGCCGCTCGACCTGCTTGATGTCCTTGGGCCGGGCTTTGCCCGCCTTCTGCTCGAGCGCGATCGTTTCACCCGCCACGATGATCTCACCGGAATCAGGCACTTCCAGCATATTGATGCAGCGCAGCATTGTGGACTTTCCCGACCCCGATGATCCAAGGATCGCGACGACTTCACCTTCAGCCGCTTTCAGGGAAACACCTTTCAGGACCTCCAAGGGACCGAATTTTTTCCGAAGATTTCTTATCTCAATAGCAAACTCGGGTTCGCCGTTGTCTATCGCATTCATCCCGCATCTCCTAATGTCGTTAAATCTGAAGGACTGAGTCGCTGGCCCAGCCGTCCCTCCAGGATCATGACAACGCGCGTCAAAATAAAAGTTATTGCCAGATAGATGGCACCGGCAGCGATGAACACTTCCAGAGGCCGGTAGGTCTCAGAGATCAGTTTTGCTGCTACACCGGTTATTTCCATCATTGTGATAATGGAAGCCAACGCGGTCGCCTTGACCATGTTGATGATCTCGTTGCCATATCCCGGGAGAGCCTGACGAACCGCCAGTGGCATTGCTATTCGCCGAAAAATCATCGTTCGGGACATACCACAGGCGCGCGCTGCTTCGATCTGCCCGGTCGCCACCGACAAAAGGCCTCCCCGGATGATTTCTGCGGAATACGCTGCCGTATTAAGAGCCAACGCCAGGATCGCGCACCAGTATGGCTCACGCAATAGCGGCCAGAGAAAGCTTGATCGGATGCCGGAAAATTGGCCTAACCCATAGTAGATCAGGAAAATTTGCACCAGCAGCGGCGTACCACGAAAACAAAAAATGTAGAGCCTCGCCGGAATATCCAGCACCGCTATCCTGGATGTTCTGGCGAGGGCCAGGCCCACTGCGATCGCCGTGCCGAAGAGGACAGAGAGGGCTGCAAGTTGCAAGGTCAACGGTACTGCCGCCATCAACGTGATCAGTGTGCTGAAGATGAAGGTGATGTCCATTCTATATCCTCGCTCCGCGCGAGTAGTAGCGTTCTGCAAAGTGCAGAGACCAACTTGAAACAGATGAGATCGCAAGATAAATGGCTGCAGCGGTTACATAAAAGTTGAATGGCAGACCCGTTGAGCCGGCTCCGACCTGAGTTTGTCTCATGAGCTCTACAATACCTGTTACAGATACGAGCGCCGATTCCTTCAGGACGACCTGCCAGACATTTCCCAAGCCCGGGATCGCATGCCTTAGGGTCAGCGGCACAATAATCCGGCGGAACCGTACCCGACGGGACATCCCGGTTGCGATCGCAGCCTCCAGTTCGCCGGTTGCAATTGCTTGATAAGCGCCTCGAAATACCTCCGTATGCTGCGCGCCACAGCAGATGCCTATCGCCAGCGATCCAGCCAGAAATCCAGGAAAGCTGACGAAACCGTGGCCCCCGAACAAGCCGAACAACGACGTTATGAGCACGCTGCTTCCGAAATAGAAAAGATATATAACCAGCAGATCCGGAACACCGCGCAAAACGGTCGTATAACCATCGGCCAACCCACGAACGGCACGGCCTCCCGAAATCTTTGCCCATGCACCCAGTACGCCAAAAATCGATCCAATGAAAAAGCCCGACAAGGCAACCAGGATTGTCATCCAGGCCCCGGCCATCAATGCCGGGAACCAGCCTGGTGGAATCAGTATGATAGAATTCATCCGTGTCGCCTCTGTCAGCAATGCCGCAATATGACTGCGCTCACTATGCGGTAATCGCAGAGTCGCGAGAACCGTACGTGATGAGCTCTTTCAAGCATTGATTTCAGGCAGGGAGCCGCGGTGTTGGCTGTGCAGCTCCCTGTCCCGATCTCGCTATTACTCGAAGGCGGCAAAACCGGCGCTCGGGGTGATGTCGTTCCCAAACCACTTCAACGACAAGTCCTTCAGCTTGCCCGATTTGGCGATGCTGGCCAGTGCTTCGTTGTACTCCTTCATGAGCTCCGGCTCATCTTTTCTGAATGCTGCGGCAATGGAGGCGTCTTTCTTGCCTGTACTCAGCAGCGGACCTGCGAAGGCGTAATTTTCGAAGCCCTTCTTCTCCAAACTTACCTTTCCGGCCGTAGCGCTAATAAGGACGGCATCGACGCGTTCAGCCTGAAGATCGAGTTCGAGTTCCTCGTTCGACTTGTATTCCCGGATTGTTGCAATGCTTCCGAAGAGCGTCTGGAGTAGCGCCGCATTGGTCGTAGATCCCTGCACGCCGATGGTCTTGCCGTCAAAGCTCTTTGCCATCTCTGCCACCAGTAATGCTTTTTGTTCCGGATTCTCATCGAGAAAAACCAGCTTTCCCTTCGCCGGCAAATTTGCCAGAGCGCCATCCTTTTTGGTCACGAATGACACGACGCCCATGCCGTACGGATCGGAGAATGAGACGACTTTCTGTCTTTCCTCGGTGACCGACATGGCCGCCATGATGAGTTCGAACTTCCCAGCGTTCAGAGCAGGAATAAGCCCGTCGAAGTTTTGAGCAACGATGTCGCACTTGCGTTGCATCTTGGCGCAGATTTCGTTGGCGAGGTCGATTTCGTAACCTACTTGCTTACCTCCTGCTTCCGTGAATGCCCACGGAGCGTATGCTCCATCGGTCGCGATCGTGATAGGCGTCTTTTCCTGCGCATGTGCTGACGAGAGCATCAAACCGCCAAACACGGCGGCAAGCAGTAACAATTTCTTGGTCATTCGTAGTTCCCTTTTATGTTGGCCTGACTTGAACGACAGGCTTGCTGTGATCTGCTATTTATCGGAAGCGTGGACGCTTTTGGAGAACGCGACATCCTCTTCGGTAAAGGCCAGGCGTTGAATGCGGAATATGTGATGGGCCAAAGCCAGCCCGCTCTCTTTGGCCAGATCCTCGCCGCGCACAAACGCTTCCATCTCTGTGCGAATGGCCAACAGCGGATGCCGCGCAATGCGTGTCGCAAGCTCGTTTGCGCGCGCCAGCACCCGGTCGTCGTCCAGGACTTCGTTCACCAGATGGATCCGGAAAGCTTCATCTGCATCGATGCTTTCGCCCGTCAACAGCATTTTCAGCGCATCCACTCTGGGGACATGCTTGAAAAACCGCCCGATGCCGCCACCGCCGCCCATTCCGTAGGTGATCTCCGGCATTCCAAATTTCGCCGAGCGCCCGGCAACGCGAATATCAGAATGATAAAGAAGATATTGCATCCCCTGCCCAAGGCACCAGCCGTGAACAGCCGCAATGATGGGTTTAAAGCGCGGAAACTCGTGAACCTTGCGGTCCCAACCCGGCCAGCTTCCTGGATCTTCCGGGCCTGTGTAAGGATAGAAGTGACGATAAATCCGCTCCTCGGCATCTGCCGGTGGCATCGGGTATTTGAGATCGTCACCTGCGGAGAATGCTCGTGTCCCCTCGCCCGTTATGATTCCGACCTTCACATCGCGATCGTGTTCGAACTGCTCGAGGGCGAGAAACATTTCATGATGCATATCGGGGGTCATAGGATTTACAGACCCGTTCTTGATCAGAAATGTCGCAACCGCTCCATCGGTTGAATAATGAAGAGCCATTTTGCCTCCGGTTTGTGAATCAGAATTTCTCGACTATCGGGGTTCAGAAAGAGAGGCTGGCGTCCTGAAGGAGATCGCCGCATTGACGGGCAAGCGCTGCGCGAAGGCCGGCGACGAGAAGAGCACTCGGTCCCATTTCACAGCCAAGCTGCCCCGCTCCAATTTGCAAGGGGGCGCCAATCAGCGTGTTTTCCATGTCTTGTTCCCTTTATATTTAGGGCAGCCTAGCGAGCAAGAATGGCGGATTGAATATTGAAATTTGGCATGTCGTCGTGCTAATTTGTCCAAAGTGATCAGCGTCAGGATCAAAATGGCACGAATGTCATGTAACCCTGGCACCAAGTTACCTGACAAGTGGGAATCTGCTTAAATCAAAAAAGTTTCGAAGGCTTGGTTGCGCCACCTCAGCCATGATACCGGAGGAACCTGTTGCCGGCACGATTGGATGGTCACTTAACCCTTGCGGGTTAACGCTCGAGAACGCAAAGCGGGGCTTTCTGGCGCTTGGGCGTCTAGGTCAGAATCTCGAAAATCGCGAGCCTGCCAGGTAATCGACGTCTCAACAAATGGCCGTCATAACAAAAATGGAAATTTGCAACAGAGCCCTGCTCGGAGACAACTATAGCTTCGCCCTTGTGGATCGGGGCGTCGACAACAGCAAATTCGTCTCGCTGGTCGTGATCCCTGCTACAAGCCGGATCTTCCGAAGCGCGGCGTCGAAGTCTGTAAGATTGGAGGCGCTCAGCTCCACCAAAAGGTCCCAACGACCATTTGTCGTGTGAATCTGTGAAATCTCCGGAAACCCGCCGAGGGTGCGGATCACTCGTTCCGTCCCGTGCCCCTCGATCTCGATCATCATGACTCCCCGGACCACGTCTTCAAGAGCGTCCGCCCGAAGCATCACGGTGTAACCGAGAATGGTTCCGTCGTGCTCCATGCGTTCTATCCGAGCTCGCACCGTGGCACGCGATGCACCGGTTTCAAGAGCAAGGTCGGAAATGCTTCGGCGACCGTTGCCACGCAACAGGGTTACGATTTTTTGATCAAGATCATCCATGCCATTTTGGTCCTAAAAGCGATCATTTTGGACAAAATAACACGACGACATGCCAAATTTCAATATTCAATCTGCCACTCTCGCCCGCTAGTCTTCCCGGAATTTAACGGGAGTAAGTCATGGAATGCACGCTGATCGGCGCCCCCTTGCAAATTGGAGCGGGGCAGCTTGGATGTGAAATGGGGCCGAGTGCTCTGCGCATCGCCGGCCTTCGTACGGCGCTTGAGGAATTGGGCCATTCCGCAAAGGACATTGGCAACCTCACCCCTCGAAGCTTCGACGAGATTCCCCATCCTAATGCCGTGGTTCATCACCTTGGAGAGACGGTCGCCTGGGTTGAAGCGCTGTCCCACGCCGCCTACCAGCACAGCGACATGGGCATGCCTATATTCCTGGGTGGCGACCATGCGATTTCAGCCGGCACGGTTCCCGGTCTCGCCCGCCGGGCTGCAGAGCTTGGCCGGCCGCTGTTCGTTCTCTGGCTCGATGCCCACACCGATTTCCACAGCCTTGAGACGACAGCAAGCGGCAATCTGCATGGAACACCAGTAGCCTATTACACGGGCCAGGCCGGCTTCGATGGATATTTTCCCACGCTGGTACATGCGGTACCCACCGAAAACGTCTGCATGATCGGCATTCGCAGCGTCGATTCAGCCGAGCGGGCCGCGATTAAGCGCACCGGCATTACGGTCCACGATATGCGCGTCATCGATGAACACGGCGTCGCTGTCCTCGTGCGCAAATTCATCGAAAGGGTAAAGGCCGCCAACGGCCTCCTGCATGTGAGCTTCGACGTCGATTTCCTGGACCCTGATATCGCGCCGGCAGTGGGTACCACAGTGCCGGGCGGAGCGACGTACCGCGAGGCGCATCTGATCATGGAAATGCTCCATGATAGTAACCTCGTGACAAGCCTCGATATCGTGGAGCTCAATCCGTTTCTCGACGAACGCGGCAAGACAGCGAAGCTGCTTGTAGATCTTGTCGCCAGCCTTATGGGCAAGCGAGTGATGGATCGCCCCACGCTTGCGGGCTGATTATCGACATCTTTTTGGGGGAATAGAATGAACACTGAGCACAAACTGAACATTGTCCCGTTCGTCAGCGTCGATCACATGATGAAGCTGGTCCTGAAGGTTGGTATCGATCAATTTCTCGTGGAGTTGGCTGCTGTCATCGAGGAGGATTTCCGCCGCTGGCCAGCCTTCGACAAAACAGCTCGTGTTGCCTCCCATTCGGAAGAGGGTGTGATCGAGTTGATGCCGACGAGCGATGGAACGCTCTATGGCTTCAAATATGTGAACGGTCACCCGAAAAACATGCGGGAAGGCCGGCAAACCGTAACGGCCTTCGGTGTACTGTCTGACGTCGGCAACGGCTACCCTATGTTGCTGACCGAAATGACGATCCTGACCGCGCTTCGCACGGCAGCGACATCGGCCGTCGCTGCAAAATATCTGGCTCGCCCGAACGCCCGTACGATGGCGATCATAGGCAATGGCGCGCAAAGCGAGTTCCAGGCCCGCGCGTTCAAATCGCTTCTTGGGGTCGACAAGCTCCGACTCTACGATATCGATGCTTCGGCAACACGGAAATGCGCCCGTAATCTCGCCGGTCTCGGCTTTACGATCGAGCAGTGCTTGTCGGTCGAGGGGGCCGTCGAAGGAGCCGACATCGTAACCACCGTGACCGCGGACAAACAGTGCGCGACCATCCTGTCGGACAACCATGTCGGCCCCGGCATCCACATAAACGCGGTGGGTGGCGACTGTCCCGGCAAAACGGAGCTCAGCAGGGACATCCTACTGCGCTCGGACATCTTCGTGGAATATCCACCACAGACCCGCATCGAAGGCGAAATCCAGCAATTGCCAGCCGATCATCCCGTCGTCGAACTGTGGCAGGTGATGACGGGTCAGGTAGACGGCCGCAAAAGCGCCGACCAGATCACGCTGTTCGACAGCGTCGGCTTCGCCATCGAAGACTTCTCGGCCCTTCGTTACGTGCGGGAGAAGATCACGCAATTCGGGATGTTCACCGAGCTCGACCTCCTTGCCGACCCCGACGAACCCCGCGATCTTTATGGCATGTTGCTTCGTTGTGAGCAAAAACTCAACGCCGACTGACTTAGAGCTTATCTTGGCGATGCGCGCCTCAGTATTGTCGATGCCCTGCGCGTAATCGAGCACGTGCGGGAGCACCAGCCGCTTAAGCGAGTTCAAACCTTTAGAATACCGCCAGTTTTGTACAGTCCCGCTATAAACCCATGCAATCAGGCTACGCTCTGTGCCGGAGAAGCGGCAGAGGCAATACGAGGAGATGCGCCAGTTTCCGGTATAAAGCGCTCTTAGGTCGGGAAAGGTCAAGGCCGCCCGCGATTTCAATTTGATTTTATCGGGGCCACTGCGTCCGCAAACATGACCTTGTTCTAAAGCTGTTCAGTCAACAGACCAACACCCACAATCGCAGCCATGCCGCCGAACGATTGTCTTATAGCTCGTCCACCGGTCTCGTTCGCTATGTGCAGGAGGAAGGCGAGCGCGACGCCTCCGACGGTCAATAACGCGGTCGCGATCACAAAGCCTAGCGCGTAGACCGCGCCGCCAGTATTTTCGGGCATTTCTGCGCCGTGAGCATGTCCGTGAAAGATTGCAAACAAGCTGGCAGCCCCCATCGCGACGCCAGCAGAGGTTTTGATATCCATTGCTACAATTGCGGCGAGGATAACCACCGACATTGCGATGCCACTTTCAACGAGCGGGATCGTCCCGCCCATCATACCCAAGCCTCCGCCAACAGCCGTTGCCAGGACAAATGTAGGTGGCAACAGCCAGAACGCCCGGCCGCCGAGTTGAAACGCAAACGCTCCCACCAGAACCATCACCAATACGTGATCCAGGCCCGAGACCGGGTGCTCGAAACCTTCCATGAAGCCAGTTGTACTGACGCCAGTGTGTGCAAGAGCAAGAGTTGGAACAGCCATTGCAGCTAGCGTCGTTGCTGCAAATTTTGTTATTTTGCGAACCATCATGCCCGTTTCTCCATCAGTTCTTGCGTGCTAAATTGCCTCAAGTGCAATGGCGATTCCCTGTCCGCCGCCTATGCAAAGCGTTACCATCCCGCGCCGCGCGCCATGTCGCGCCATCGAATGAAGAAGGCGGGTTGTGAGGATCGCGCCTGTCGCTCCAATCGCGTGTCCATGAGCAATCGCGCCCCCGTCGATATTGACGATATCTTCCGGCAATCCGAGTTCCTTCATGACAGCCAGGGGGACGGCTGCGAATGCCTCGTTGATTTCGAACCGATCAACATCCGACAAGGTCCATCCCGCCCGCGCCAGTGCGAGTTGGATCGCGGGAACAGGTCCGAGGCCGAAAAGACCCGGTTCGACGCCCGCCACACCATACCCTACCAATCGGGCCATGGGTTCTATTCCATTGCTCTCGGCAAATGCCCTGTCCGCAACCAGCATAGCGGACGCAGCGCTGTTGAGGCCTGGCGCGTTTCCAGCCGTGATCGTTCCATCCTTTCGGAAAGCGGGACGCAGCTTCGCCAATGTTTCCAAGGACGTTTCAGGGCGGGGAGTTTCATCCACGCCAATAGTCTCGTCGCCCTTGCGCCCCTTGATCGTGACAGCAACAATCTCGCGCTCAAAAGAGCCCTTTTCGCTCGCGGTAATAAACCGTGTCTGCGAGCGTTCCGCCCACCGATCCTGGTCGTCGCGGCTGATTTGACAACGATTGACGAGGTCCTCGGTGTGCCAACCGGAATGCTCTCCCGAAAAGGCATCGTTGAGCCCGTCGTGGAGCATACTGTCCAACATGGTGGCATTCCCCATGCGGTAACCCCATCGCCCACCATCCACGAGATACGGCGCACGATCCATATTCTCCATCCCGCCAGCAATTGCCGCATCGTGAAGACCAAGTTGAATTTCCTGGGCCGCCGAGATGATAGCCTGTGCACCAGAACCGCAGACACGATTGACGGTCTGCGCCGGAACCGAGACAGGCAAGCCGCCGCCGATCGCGGCCTGTCGGGCAGGGTTCATGCGGTTTCCCGCCTGGATGACATTGCCCATCACGACGGAACCGATCGCGGCCGGATCAACGGCGGTGCGAACAAGGGTCTCGCGGATCGCCGCAGCGCCAAGATCCGTTGCGGGGGTGCCCTTGAATACACCGTTATAGTTGCCAACTGCCGTGCGTACGCAGCCGGCCAAAATAATGTCGCGCATAATCAGGATGTCTCTCTTCTATTGCGGGCCGTCTGTAACGGTCGATTGCCAAATCTGATGCATTCAAGCGGCGGCGGATTGCCGCGCAAGATCAACTTCGAAATCGGCCCCAGTCTTGGCTTTGATCTCATCGACGGTAACGTCATTTGCCAACCCAGTCAGGATCATGCGTACAGCGCCTCGTTTCTGGATTTCAAACACGCCAAGGTCGGTAATGACGAGGTCTGCAACACGTCGCCCCGTTAGAGGCAACGTGCATTCGGACAGAAGCTTTGGCTGGCCCTTCGCCTGATGCTCCATGACGACGACGACCCGCTTGACGCCGGCAACGAGGTCCATGGCGCCGCCCATGCCCTTGACCATATGACCGGGGATCATCCAGTTCGCCAGATCGCCGTTTGATGCCACTTGCATGGCGCCGAGAATCGACAGGTCGATATGACCGCCTCGGATCATCGCGAAACTGTCGGCGCTAGAGAAATAGCTCGTGCTCGGTAGCTGGGTTATGGTCTGCTTGCCCGCGTTGATAAGGTCGGCGTCTTCCTCTCCCTCATAGGGAAAAGGACCCATTCCAAGCATCCCGTTTTCGCTTTGGAGGCGCACATCGATACCATCCGGGATGAAATTCGCCACAAGGGTCGGAATACCGATGCCGAGATTGACGTAAAAGCCATCTTTAAGTTCAAGTGCGGCGCGCGCCGCCATCTGTTCGCGTGTCCAAGCCATCAGAGTGCTCCTTCCAGTACTGCGTGACGCTTTCGCGTCGTTCGCTGCTCGATATGCTTGACGGGTGCTGGAACATGGACAAGTGCCGAGACGAAAATCCCCGGCGTATGGATCTGATCCGCATCGATGTCGCCAGCATTCACCAAGTGCTCGACCTCGGCGACCGTCACCTTTGCAGCCGTAGCCATCACTGGATTGAAATTGCGGGCTGTCTTGCGATAGACAAGATTGCCCTCATGGTCACCCTTGTGGGCGTGAACGAGCGCGACATCGGCAAAAAGCCCTCGCTCCATGATGTAGTCCTCGCCGTCGAATTCCTGGACCGGCTTTCCTTCGGCAATCAGCGTGCCAAAGCCGGTCTTTGTGAAGAAAGCCGGAATGCCAGCGCCACCGGCTCGGATGCGCTCCGCAAGTGTCCCCTGGGGGTTGAACTCGAGTTCGAGTTCGCCGGACAGGTACTGCTGGGCAAACAGCTTGTTTTCGCCAACGTACGACGAGATCATTTTTCGGATCTGCCGTGTCTCAAGAAGCGTGCCGAGACCTATGCCGTCGACGCCGGCATTATTGGAAATCACCGTCAGGTTGCGCGCGCCGGAAAGGCGAACCGCGTCGATCAATGCCTCTGGGATCCCGCATAGGCCGAAGCCACCTGCCATGATCGTCATATTGTCATGAAGCATTCCTGCCAGCGCTTCAACAGCACTCGCGCGAACTTTATCCATCCCATCCTCCCGCAAGATAAGCGTTGCTCCAACGCCCATTGATTTTGAATTTAAGCGGTGGTCGAGGAAAATGGGGAGTAGTATAAATACTGCACTTTATCATCTCAAAGCCAACAGGAGGTCTGGTTGGAAAGCGGCTCTATTCGTTTTACAATTTCCGACATGCCCGTTCCGATGGCCTATGCCACACATCGGATTATTCGTGACTGCAATGAGGCTTTTGCCGACTTGTTCGAGCGAAAGCGCGATGAGATTATCGATCGAAGTTTTGCTAGACTCTATCCCCGCGTTTCGGATTTCGTTCGCATTGGTGAGATGTGGGGCGTCCATCTGTCCGGATCCCGCCGGTATTACGACGAGCGGATAATGAAGACTGCAGGGGGGCGTCGTTTCTGGTGCGCCGTCAACGGACGTAGCCGCACCCCCGATAATCCATTTGCCGAAGCGGTCTATTGTTTTCAGCCGATGATCCGGCCGGTCGACGATGGCCAATCGATTTTAAGTGAACGGCGGCGACAAATCTTGAGCTTGGTCTCTCAAGGAAAAACGAATGTCGAAATTGCGCTCGAGCTTGCACTGTCAAGACGAACGGTCGAGGCGCATCGCGCGCGGGTCATGCGTAAAGTCGGTGTTCGGAATACTGCGGAACTCATTGCCTGGTTCTCGAAGCAGCCTCCCTTATTAAACGACGCAAGTTGGGAAGACGGAGCTGCCTCCCCCGGTCGCGTTCCGTTTCTGGTTTAATTTCACAACGCTTCGAGAGCACCAATTTCAGGCTGAAGATGGGCTCGGCCGTTCAGCCCACTTTTTTACCTTAGATCATTTGCTTGACATGCTCGGTCGAGCTAAAGAATGGCTCGATCATGTCTCGTGTGACATCGTCGATACGCCCCGGTGACCAGCGCGGGGTTCGGTCTTTATCGATGATTGCTGCCCTGATACCCTCATAGAAATCGGGGGTCCTCAGCGCCTCTCGACAGGCGTTGAGCTCTCGGTCGAGGCATTGCGAAAGACTGGCGGACTTTGCGCCTTCGCGAATTAGCCGCAGCGCTAGTTTCAAACTCGTGGGCGAGCGCGTCGATAAAACGCTGTGCGTTTGAGCCGCGAACTCTCCCGGTTCATCTGCGAGCGCCGAGAAAATCTCTTCGACAGAGTTGAACCCAAACACTCGGTCGATCAAGGCGCGGTTCTGCTCGACCGGGCCTTGAGGAACTTCGGAACGATACTTTTTGAACAGCGTATCGCATGCACCGGACCCGGTGCTCAAGGATAACTCCGCCATCTCAGTAAGGAGTTCTGGAAGTCGATCAGATTGGATCTGAATGTCGGCGAAGCCGGTAAAGATCGCGTCAGCGGAATTGACATCGGCGCCTGTCAGGCCGATCCAGGTGCCAGTTTCACCGGGCATGCGCGGCAAGAACCAACTCGCTCCCACGTCCGGGAAATATCCGATTCCTGTTTCAGGCATGGCCAAGCGAGTCCGCTCCGTAACTATCCGGTGCCGCCCATGCGTTGAAATGCCCACGCCACCACCCATCGTAACGCCGTCCATGAATGCGATGTACGGTTTCGGGTAGCGCGCTATAAGAAGGGTGAGCGCAAATTCCTCGCGCCAGAATATTTGCGCGTCGGGGGTTCCTGCGCGGCCGCTTTCGTAGAGCGCGCGTATGTCGCCGCCCGCGCAGAAACCGCGATCCCCCTCGCCCAAAATAACAACCGTTGCTACCGCCGGATCATGTTCGAATGCATCGAGTGCCGAACTGATCGCTCTGATCATTCCGATTGTCAGGCTATTGATAGCGCGAGGGCGTTTGAGGGAGATAACGCCGGCTGATCCGCGTCTTTCGACATTGATGTGATCGTCAACGGTGATTGGCATTCTATGCGTCTCCAGGAAATTCAGGTTGAGTGAGCGATAGGGTGTGCCTACCGCACCAAGATCGCCCTGAAGTCGTTCACATTGGTTCCCGTAGGCCCGGTCTCGAAGAGATCACCGATTGCCGCAAATCCTGAATAGCTATCGTTGCTGTCGAGAAGACGGCGCGGATCCAGACCTGCGCGTCGCAGGCGTTTTACAGTTCTGCCATCGGAAAACGCGCCGGCATTGTCTTCCGATCCGTCGATGCCGTCGGTGTCGGCCGCCAGAACGTCGATCTGGTGGCCGTCTATCGCCAGTGCCATGGCAAGCGAGAACTCACCGTTGCGGCCGCCCTTCCCGCCTTTGGCGCGCAGCGTAACCGTAGTTTCACCGCCCGAAAGAAGGACGACTGGCTTGCCGAATGGCCGGTTCCGGGCCTCGATTTCGCGAGCGATGGCCGCAATCACGAGAGCCACGTCGCGCGCTTCGCCCTCTATGGAATCCGAAAGGATGACGGCCTCGACGCCCTCCCGTTGCGCCAACGCGGCGGCCGCGTCGAGGGATACGCCTGCGGAGGCCACGATATGATGACGGTGGTTTGTGAATACCGGATCGTCCACGCGTGGTGCGTCAGCCGCTTCGGAATGGAGACGATCGATGCAAGGCTGCGGCAGATTCAATCCATATTGTTCGACGATTTCGATGGCATCATACCGAGTGGAACCATCCGGAATCGTCGGGCCGGATGCGACATGGGCAGGATTGTCGCCGGGAATATCCGAGACGATCAGGCTAACGACCTGCGCCTGTGTGGATGCAGCAAGCCGCCCTCCCTTGATGGTCGACAAATGCTTGCGCACGACGTTCATGGCGGAGATTGGCGCCCCGGAGGCAAGTAAAGCCTCGTTGACTGCAATCTCATCTTCAAGGGTCATCCCGGCCGGCGGCGCGGGAAGAAGCGCCGAACCGCCGCCGCAGATCAGTGCGATCACTAGATCATCCTGCGTGAGATCGCCAACGGCAGCCAGAAGCCTCTGCGACGCAACAAGGCCCGCGGCGTCGGGAACCGGATGCGCCGCCTCAATTATCTCGATGTCCCGGGTCTCGCATCCATAGCCGTAGCGGGTGACAACGACGCCTTCGAGCCTGCCGTCCCAGACGCTCTCCAACGCCCGCGCCATCTGTGCCGCGCCCTTGCCGGCGCCGATGACCACCGTGCGGCCTTTGGGACGGGTGGGGAGATGCGATCGGATCCCGGTAATTGGATCGGCGGCGCGAACAGCTTCGGCAAAAAGCGAGGCGAGGAAATCGCGGGGGGAGGATAGGGTCATTGTTTGCTCTTCTCTTTTACACGGCCGTGCGTGAGCCGTCCGGCTTCAGGGAATTATCATGGTGTTGAGAATCCGCAGTGCTGCGCAGGCAGCACCGTAGCCATTGTCGATATTGCAGACGGTCAGGCCTGAAGCGCAGCTGGACAGCATGGCGCCCAGAGCGGTCCGGCCATGGTCAGCGGCACCGTAGCCGACCGATGTGGGAACACAGATCATTACGCTGGAAACAAGTCCTCCCAGAACGCTGGCCAATGCTGCATCCATCCCCGCCACGGCGATGATGATCGGATATCGCCTGATTTCCTCGATGCGGTTGGTGAGCCGCCATAGGCCTGCTACGCCCACATCGGCGACCAGCGTAGCTTCCACGCCGGCATGCCGCAGCGTCCGCGCGGCCTCGTAGGCGACAGGCGTATCGGACGTACCTGCCGCCACGATCGCGACCATTCCCGTGGAGGCAACCGCTCGGACTGGGCCGAAGAACGCCGTTCTCGATAGCGCGTGATAGTCCGCCCGGTCCCGCAGCTTTTCGGGTAGGCTCGCAAATAAGGAAGCGTCGAGCCGCGTCAGGAGCAGCCCTGCATCGACCTTTTCCGCATCGGTCAGGATAGCGGCAATCTGCTCGATCGATTTGCCATCGCAGAAAACGCTTTCGTCGAGCCCCATCCGTTGGCGGCGCGCATAATCGAAAATGAACTCACCATCGGTCATGGCCGTGCTCCAACAAACGCACTGCCGTTTCGATAAGGCTGAAAACCGATGGGTCGGCGAGAAAGCACGGGCAGGAAGAGTCCGGCAACTGCATCTGTTATGCTTTCCGTCGTGGCCGTATCGATACGCGCGAGGCTTTCCTCGTCCAGCTCGATCACGATGCGATCGTGGCGGACACGGCAGCGTACGGTCTTTGGCCGCAGGATGTCCTGCGCCAAGCGCTCCGCGGCGTTGATCGCCTTGAGCACGTCCGGATCGATCGCGATGCTCGTTTCCACCCGGCTCGACAGACAGGGCGACGCCGGCAGCGCGGCCAATGCTCCCATTCCCAGCGCCTGCGAGAGCATACGAACATCGGATTTGCCCATACCGATTTCGAGATAGGGATGCCGGACGTTTTGTGCGCGTGCAGCGTCGAGACCGGGGCGATATTCGCCGAGATCGTCGGTATTGGCGCCGGAAAAGATCTGCCGGTCGGTGAATTTGGCGATCGAGCCATAGAGATTGCTCTTGCAGAAGAAGCAGCGATTGACCGGATTGGCGAGATAGTTCTGGTCACCGAATTCGCCGGCATCCAGAATTTGCAGATCCCAACCTTCGGACTTTGCCCAGTGGCGTACCCGTTCGCTGGCCTCCGGCGGCACTGCCGGTGAAATCGCGTGCATCATGACGACGCTGTCTCGGCCAAGCAGTCTGTGCGCGAAAACAGCAAGGGTCATGGAATCCACCCCGCCGCTAACGGCGATCGCCGATGGTCCGGCGATGATATCGGCAAGGATCAGCGCCATTTCTTAGGCTCCGTCGACTTCAGTGTTTCTTGCGCCAGCCGGCGGAGATCGTCACGCGCGCGATTTCCGGGAAGACTGGCCAAATCGTCGGCTTCGACCTTCGCGGTCGGCCCCGATGGCCGCTCGACCACCTTCAAGCGCAGGCTTTGGCCGCCATGGTCGACGATTTGCGCGTGTCGCGGCAATGTGCGGCGTTCTACGATGGACCGTCGAACGCCGATGGTTGTGGTCTCTTCGAATATCATCGAAACGATCTCGTCCTCAGCTCCGATGTCGGCCAGAACCCGGACCTGCGTCATCATCCGGCCTTTCTTGCCAAAGACGGCGGCCTGGACAATGTCGAGCACGCCACGAAGAGACCGCAGATTGTCGATTGCCTGGGCGAGATCTTCAGCCGTTTGATCGTCTATTTCGCATTCGAGGACCGCGACACGTTGAGTGTGTGACTCGGTCACCCCGGCAGTATCGAATGCCAGTAATCTCAGGCAATTGCTAATGCCCGGGAGACGCCTCGTTCCGAAGCCGTGGGAAGAAGCGGCGAGAATGCGTTCTTGTGACTGTGCGACGGACGGTTGGCAGAGATAGCTGACGATCGCAGCCCCGGTCGGCGTCACTCTCTCACCTGGCACCCCATCGTCGATCGTCGCAAAGCCTCGCATGAGAAGGGCCGTCGCGGGGGCCGGCACCGGGAGTTGGCCGTGCGCGGTGCGCACCCGTCCTCCGCCGAGCGGCAGTGGCCCGATCGTCCAGCGTGTGGCTCCGATCTGCGTGATCAGCCAGCTTGCCGCGACAATGTCGGCGATGGAATCCCAGGCTCCGACCTCATGGAACCGAACCTCGTTCGACGTCGTCCCGTGGACCTGCGCCTCCGCATCTGCAAGCCGGGAGAAGATACCAACCGCATGCCCGATCGTTTCAGGATCAAGCTTCGATTGTTCGAGCGCCGCTCTTATAACGCTCCAATCGACGTGGTCGTGATCCCCAGGATGCCCTTGCGTCGCCGTGCTATGAACATGGTGGTGATGATCATGATGGTGGTGATGGTGATGGTGATGGGGAGCATCATCGGTTTCCGCTTTCTGCCCGTCTCGCCGAACGGTGAAGCGTCGGCCGGTGAGGATCCCGTCATTGTGTTTTTCCAATGTGACGTCTACCCGCTCCAGCAGCGGGCACAACGCAATGACGTCGCGCAGTCCACCTTCCAGATCTGGACGCAGATCGAGAAGTGCGGCAACGAACATATCGCCTGCCATCCCGCCAATGGGGTCAAGGTGAAGTTCCGTCGTCATGCGACCACCGGCCCGAAGCGAGGGACCACATAAGGGCCTTCCGGAATGAATGCGACCGCTGTATCGCCGCTTTCATCGATGCTTCGTCGTACTGCGGCAGAGATGTCATCGATAAGGGTGACAGCGGTCAGCAGCCGATCTTCACCCACGAGCCCGGTCGTGTAGAGTTCGACTTTCCCCACGCGCATCGGCTTCAGCTGCATTTCCGTCTGCCATTCGTCGATTTCGGCAAGGGACTTCGCCGTCAGTGTCGCCAGGAACCGTTCCGGCCCGAGTTCGACCAGCCGCCCCTGCGCTTCACGGAACTCATCCGAGCCGAAACCTTCCGAGCACGCCGATACCATGATTAGCGTGCCGCCCGGCTCCAGGATGTCGAGCGGCGTGACCATGCCCTTGATTGTCTGATAATAGGTCTTGTCCAGCGGATAACCCGCAGATGAAGTGACGACGGTTTGGAATTTTCGCGGCACTTCAACGCGCGTTGCATCGCTGACGAATTCGACGGCGGCGGCGTGGCTGGCAATAATCTCTCCGAAGGTGACGCAGACGAGATCGCGCTCTTCGTCGAGCACGGTGTTCAAACCGTAGACCTCGCCGAGCATCTTGACGATTTCCAGTTGCTCTTCATGCAAGGGGTTGCCGATGAGATTGCATTGGACCGCCAGCGGATCTTCCATGAAACGGGCGGAATGGAAGGTCCGGATGGTTTCGTGATGGGCGACGCCGGGGGCGATAACCTTGCGTCCGCCCGACCACCCAGCCATGAAATGCGGTTCGACCAGTCCTGTTGCAATGCGCAGATCGGCTTCGACGAAAAGCTTGTCGAGCTTGACCGGGGTATTGCGTGTCGGCGTGAAGCCAAGATCGATATGGTCGTCTTCGTTTCTGGCATAGTGGTTTTCGACCCGCACGGTTTCCAGCACCCAGGGGTCGCCGACAAGTTCGGCCAGTTCCTCGCCCAGATTGGGGCGGTGCAGGCCGGTGGCAACCAGCACGGAGATGTTTTCGCGCGGAATGCCGCCGGCAAGCATGGTCTTTATCATCGGTCGCAGGAAGAGATGATTGGGAACCGGTCGGGTAATGTCGCAGATCAGGATGCAGGCGCTGTTGCGGCCCTTCACTAATTGCGACAGCGGCGCGGACGCAATCGGCTTTTCGAGCGCTTCTGTCACGGCTGCCTTCGGATCTGCGAGCCTCGGCAGAGGCTTCTTCCGAATGACCGTTGGAATTGCATCGGCTGGCAATGCCAGGGGCAGATGGCCGCGTCCATACGGAATTGAAAGTTCTTCTTGCATGGCTTTCGTCTTTCGGTTTTTCAGTCAAGAGGACTGATTGCACGTAAATCTGTCGCGAGATTTGTCATTCTGGTACCCACCTGACCTGTCAACGCGACTGCGGCGCAGCCCTGCGAAGCGTTGGATCCGCTTTTATCTGGTTATCGCGATGCAACGATAAACGGCTTTTTACTTCCCTTGACGGAGAACTTCCCAGTCAAACGCCCCAACTCCTCGGCCTCATCGGCAAGTTGCACGCTTGCTAATGTTGAGCGCTCGGCTATGGCAGCATTTTGCTGCGTCATCTGATCGAGGCTGTTCATCGCCTGATTCACCTCCCGCAGTCCGACAGCCTGCTCTTGTGCGCTCTCGGCAATACCGGTGACCACATCGTTGATGTCCGCCACCTCGCTGGCAATCCGCTTGAGGACACGCCCCGTTTCACCGACCATCTTCACACCGTCGCTGACTTGAGCGCTCGACATCATGATGAGGGTCTTGATTTCCTTGGCAGCGTCGGCCGAGCTTTGAGCGAGCGTTCGGACCTCTTGGGCGACCACGGCAAATCCCCGCCCCGCATCACCGGCTCTTGAGGCCTCTACCCCCGCATTCAAAGCAAGGAGGTTCGTCTGGAAGGCGATATCGTTTATGATCCCGATGATCTGCGAGATCTTCTCCGACGAAGCCTCGATCTGCGACATCGCTTCCAATGAGCTATTGACAACGACAGTGCTCTGCTTGGCGTCTATCGTCGCTTGCTCGACGATTTTCCTGGCCCTGTCGGCACCCTCCGCAGTCCGCTGAAGATTGGAGGTGATCTCGTTCAGCGCAGCAGCTGTTTCCTCAAGACTGGCCGCTTGGCTTTCCGTGCGAGCGGAAAGTTCGGCCGCTGCGGTACTGATATCGGAGCTGCCGCTGCGGATGTTCTTGGTACCGGAGACGATAAGCTCAATTGTCTCGTTCAGGGAACTGACCGCATTGTTGAAATCGATTTTCAGCTTCTGATATTCCTCCGGGAAACTGGTATCGATCTCGCAGTGCAAGTTGCCGTTTGCCAACTGCGCGAGACTGGTCCCGATCCGGTCGAGCACAAACGCGAGTTCGCCCGCCGCATCCGCCGCCTGCTGAGCATTGCGTTCCTTCTCCTGCTCCGCCATTCGTCTCTGGTCGGCGGCTTCCTGCTCGATGTGAAGTTTGGCTCCCGCGTTCTGGCGAAATATCGAAACAGACTTGGCTATTCCTCCCAATTCGTCGTTCCGGGCACTCTCCCTTGCCGGCAGCTGATAATTGAGGTCGCCCTCGGCCAACGCAGAGATGGCCCGATGAATGGACGATAGGCGCCGCAAAAGGCTGTTGCCGACATAGCCCCAGGCGATAGCGATCGAGACGGCAACGCTGAATGCGGCGAGCAGAGCAAGATAAAAGCGGGTCTCGGTGACGGTCTCCCCGGACGTGGAGATCCGCAACGCCGACGTTGATTGAGCTGCTTTTACAAGGCTCTCGATCTGGCTGGACAGCGCGATGATCCTGTCTTGGTTTGCCAGCAGCGTATTGTTCAAATCCTCTGTGAGGCTGATCTCCTCGTTTCGAATCGAGAAAATGTTTCGTTCTGCGCGCCCCGGGGTAAGAAGCCGCGCTACAGCGGACCGGATGTCCTCCATCTGCAGCTCAGGCGGAAGAATCTCAATGGCGTTCTCGATATTTTGAGCCGCTGATTTGAACCGCCCCCCCATCAGCTTTGTTTCCGTCGGGGTCCGCGCATTTGAGATTTCGGCGTACAGCGCGATAATGCTGTTGGCTTCCGAAAACATCTGCCAACTGTTCTTGATCTGAACAAATTTCTGGTCTGAATTCGTAACTGCCGATCGGTCGAACGGCACCGAAGGATCTGCCGATGACATCGTTTGAAGCAGAAATTCAAGATCAGAAGCCGCGGATTCTGCAATCGGGCCCATGGAACCGGTTGCAGAGGCGTAAGCTGCCCGGGCATCTCCGATCATTCTGGCCCGCTCGCCCCGTAGATCGAACTGGATATTTTTCAATCGCAGAAGATTCTGAGTGTTGGAACCCAGATCTTCGAAGTTTTGCCGTATCGCATCGATCGTTGAAGGTGCGATGCCGCTGTCGATCAAAGCCTGCAACGTCTGATCGAGCACGTTTTTTTGCTCGGAGCTGATAGCATCCTTGCCACCGAGAGCCGCACTGTCATCGGCAGAAGCGATGACCGGGACCCGCGCCGTGATCTCGTTGGCGAACCGAGCCAGTGCCAAGGACTGATCAAGTTGGGGCAGGCTCTGCGTTTGCAGCTCGTGAAAACCAGCCTCGACATTTTGGAAGGCGAGGAAGCTCAGGAAACTGCCGGCAACAGTGAGCAGCGTCACGATAGCAAAGGACCCAATCAGGCGTCCCCTGACACCCGTCAGAAGGTTCAAGGTTTTCCCGCCACTGAACGTTTTCCAATGTATCTTCATTTGCCCCCTCGCCAAAACAGTCTCCGCTGTCGCCACCGGAATTCGGCCCGACGAACTTTCAGACGTCGTGGCCGTCATTTTTTGCTACGGGCTCAGCTCCCGAACCTGGGCTCCGCGATGCCGGTGACGCCCAATCCGTGGATTGCAAAAAGACTACCGCGCAACTGGCCGTCGCCAGGAAAGCGGGGAAGAGGCGGCTTTGCCATCGACGTTACGTACAGGATGTCGAGATTGGGGCCCCCAAACATCGCGCTTGTGATTTTCTTGACTGGCATCTCAATCACGCGATCCACAGTGCCGTCAGGCGCATAGCGAATGAGGCGGCCATCATAGACAAGCGCATTCCAAAGGTAGCCTTCTGCATCGACTGTGGACCCGTCGGCCGCTCCTCCCTTGGAGGTATCGACTTTGGCAAACGTTCGACGATTGGCGACTGCTCCCGTCTCGATGTCGTAATCGTAGGCCCATATCTCGCCCGACCAGGTGTCTGTGAAGTAGAACATCCGATCGTCCGGACTGAAACAGGGGCCGTTCGAGCAGATAATGCCACTGTCAATTTTCGTGACGGTGAAGTCAGGGTCGAGGCGATAGAGGGCGCCGTTCGGCCCCTCTTCCTTCGTATCCATCGAACCTGCGATAAACCGGCCGCGGCGATCCACTTTGCCGTCGTTTAAACGATTGGCGTGCAGATTCGGTTCGGGATCGTGGATCAGTGCGACGTCGCCGGACTTGAAATCGAGCGTATGGAAGCCGCGCTGGAGTGAAACGATGGCGCCCTCCCCATTCTTGCGGATCGCTATTGATCCGATCTTTTGCGGCACATCCCATGCCCGCAGTTCGCGCCCGTCCATCGTCGCGCGAAAGACCCGCCCGTCAAAACTGTCGATCCAGTAGAGGCGCTCTTGCTCGGCATCCCACAGTGGACCTTCGCCAAGTGTCGTCTTCACGTCGACCACAATTTCAATGTTCATATCGTCCTCCCAACGAAGAATTCTGTTGAGCTGGTGGCGGTCCTCCTTGCCACCAGCCTGACTGAGCGCATGGCGCAGCGCTCAGAAATTGACCTCTGATCCGCCTTTCAGCGACAGGATTTCGCGGGCCTCATCAGGCGTTGCGACAGCCAGCCCCATGCCTTCGATCATTTTGCGAACCATCGTGACCTGTTCCGCATTGGTTTCGGCGAGTTTGCCCTTGCCGGCCCAGATGCTGTCTTCGATGCCGACACGGACATTGCCGCCAAGCGCTGCGGCTTGAGCAGCGATGCGAAGCTGGCTCGAACCCGCACCCAGTACCGACCAGCGGAACTGCGAACCGAACAGCCGGTCGGCAGTCCGCTTCATGTGCTGGACGTCTTCCGGATGCGTGCCGGTTCCGCCCAGAAGACCGAAGACCGATTGGACGAAGAACGGCGCCTTAACCAGGCCTCGATCGGCGAAATGCGCTAGATTGTAGAGATGAGACGTGTCGTAGCACTCGAACTCGAAACGGGTGCCATTGTCGTAGCAGGTCTCTAGAATGTACTCGATGTCCTTGAACGAGTTGCGGAACACGAGATCCCGCGATGCCTCCAACTGCGGCTTTTCCCAATCGAACTTCCAGGTCTTGTAGCGATCGGCGAGATGAAACAGTCCGAAATTCATCGACCCCATGTTGAGGGAAGCGACTTCCGGCTTAAATACGGCCGCGGGCCGCACGCGCTCATCCACCTTCATGAAGGGGCTGCCGCCGGTGGTGATGTTGAGGACAGCGTTGGTGTTCTGCTTGATCCGCGAGAGAAATTTGGCGAAGCCTTCCGGCGTCTGGTCCGGCTTGCCGTTTTCCGGATCGCGGGCGTGCAGATGCAGGATGGACGCCCCCGCTTCGGCCGCCCCGAGCGAAGCTTCGACGATCTCGTCGGGTGTGATCGGCAGATAGGGTGTCATGGTCGGCGTGTGGATCGCCCCGGTGACCGCACAGGTAATGATGACTTTTCCGTTCGTTGCCATGAAGGCTTTTCCCTTTTATCGTGACAGCTCTTTATCGACTTCTGATTTGTGCGCGCGCAACCGCATCAGGCGGCGGTCGCGCCAGACCTGGCGGTCGGCGAGATCACTTTCGGGAAGAAGGTGGCGGCGAGATTCAAGAACGTCCCGCAGTACAGGGCCGTCCCAGTCCACGCGCTCGCGCATCTGTTCGAACATCCCGCTGTACATGGACTGGTAGCGCTCCACATAGTCGGCGATGCCACCCGGCGCATTAAGATCGATGGTCTCAAACGGTCCGATAAATGACCAACGCAAGGCCAAGCCGTCGGCAATACCCCGATCGACATCCTCGGCGGAGGCGTAGCCGTTGGCGACAAGACGGAAGGCTTCCTCAAGAAGAGCACCTTGCAAGCGGTTCATGATGAAGCCATCGACCTCCTTCTTCATCATGATCGGCACCTGACCTATGCCACTGAGGAACGCCTCAGCCTTCTTCATGACCTCCGGAGACGTCCAGGACGCCGGCACAACTTCTGCGGCTGGAATGAGATAAGGTGGATTGATAGGATGAGCGACCAGGCAACGGTGCTTGCCTTTCAAGCCTTGTGAAATCGCCGAGGGCAGAAGCGCCGAACTGGAACTCGCAAGAATAGTGTCGGGGTGACTGAGCGCGTCGAGGCGCGCAAACAAGGCGCGCTTGGCCTCGATCTTCTCGGGCCCACACTCCTGTACCCAGCCGGTACCGTCCAGAGCCTCCTCCAATGTCGCGCATGCCGTAATCAAAGCGAGGACTTCCGCTGGCTGTCGGCCACCGAGAAGGTTGTTTTCTCTGAGATCATCAAGCACGGTGGCGATGAAATCCTTCGCCCGGCCACAGGCTTCGGCATCCGGATCCCAAAGCCTTACCTGGCGTCCTGCCCGCGCGAATGTGATCGTCCAGGCCCGTCCGATCAGGCCGACGCCGACAACGGCCACTTGAAGTTCTGCTCCACTATTCATCACAAAGTCTCCACATTCCCATCAACGCCAATCGACTGGCCGGAGATATTTCCGCCCGCCGATGACAACAAAAAGGCCACGGTCGCCGCCACATCTTCGGGCGTCACCATGCGGCGCATCGACACGCGTTCCAGGTATCGGGTTTCCATCTCGGCATAGTCCACGCCGACCTGGGCCGCCCTGTCGCGGATCACGCCTTCCATCCTTGCCCCCGCCACGATGCCGGGCAAAATCGCGTTGACGCGGATGTTGTGTGGACCCAGTTCCTTTGCGAGGCTCTGTGTAAACCCGATGACACCAAACTTGGCTGCCGAGTAAGGGGTACGATAGGCGTAACCGTGACGACCTGCGGCTGACGACATATTGACGATCGAACCACCGCCGGAGGCCTTGATTCTTGGCACGGCATAATGCGTGCAAAGGAACTGCCCGGTCAGACCGATCTCGACGCAACGGCGCCAATCGGCCGGCGATATGTCTTCGACACCGCCGGTCGGCCCGGCTATTCCGGCATTGTTGATGAGCGCATCCAAACCGCCGAGTTTGTCATCTGCGGCTCTGAAAAACGCCTCCACTTCCGTATCGTCCGAGACATCGGCTTTCTTGATAAACGCCGCCGGCATCAGACGCTGCGTTTCGTCAAGCGCGGTTTCGGACACATCGAACAGGGCTATTCTGCACCCTTGGATGTAAAGGAGCCGGGCGATCGCCAGGCCTATGCCTCCGGCACCAGCTGAGATCGCAACACGCTGTCCGTCGAGCCCCGAGAGAATCGAATTTGATGTATCGCTCATAGTCAGTTTGCCCTTTCGCGAAGTGCGACGACGGCGGCCAATACGACGCAGCCAAAGATGATCGCCCGGAACGCATATGGTAGAGCCGTTCCTGCCAGCAGGGTCTGCAACGCGGTCAGGAGAAGCGCACCGCCGACCATTCCGAGATAGTGTCCTCGGCCACCTGTGATCAAAGCGCCGCCGACGACGACGACGGCGATGGACGGAAGCAGATAATCATCCCCCATGCCGAGGCTCGCCTGACCGGAAAAGCCCGTGAGAAGAACGCCGACGACACCGGCGCAAACAGCCGACAGAACGTAGACCAGGATCGTTATGCGGCCCGTTCGCACACCTGACAGTCGCGCCGCATCGACGCTGTTTCCGAGCGCGTAGACGCACCGCCCGAAGGTAGTTCGTCCGAGAAGGAGTACGCCGCCGGCGACGAACAGGATCAGCCCGTAGATCACCGGGGTGATGCCGAGAAGATGGCCGGTCATGAACCACCGCAAGCCTGCCGATGCGAAGCCGGATGGCGTTCCGTTGGAGTACAGCAAGGCGATACCTTGGAGGATGCCGTTCATGGCAAGTGTCACGAGGATCGGAGACAGGCCGAGAACGACGACTCCAAAACCGTTGAGGAACCCGAACAGCGCCGCCATGAGCAGCACCATCGGCACGGCATAGATAAGTGCTGTGTCGGAGCCCTGCACGACGCCCGCGAGCATGACGCCTGAAAGCCCGATCATCCATGGAACCGACAGATCCAGCCCGCCGGTCAGGATCACAGAGCCTTGGCCGAGCGCCAGAATGGCAAGGAAAGCCGAAAGCACGAGCAGGGAATTCCAGTAGTTCCAGTTTCCGAACACACTGCCCAGAACGAGTTGCGTCGCGATCAGGACCAGAACGAGGCAAACATAGGCCGGAACCGCATAGCGTATCGTTTCCGCGTGCCGCTTTAGCAAGCCTGGCCAGGCAGTCGGTGCGGTCATGTTTGAGTTGCTCCTCGCGATGAAGGCCAACCGTTTATCGGTTTGGTCGCGTTGCGAGACGAGCTTTCCGGCGCGCCAGGCAGCAATCGTCGCCGCAGCACTTTTGACCTGCTCCGTGAACACGGAATGACGCGACACGGATGACAAAAGGACGGCGCAGATCAGCACGATGCCCTCGGCGATGGTCGAGAAATAGGCGGACACGTTGAGCGCCAGGAGGATGTTGACGATGATCATCAGCACCAGGGCGCCGAATATCGTGCCGACCGGGCCGCCCTTGCCACCTCCGAGCCGGGTTCCGCCGATGACGACGGCGGCAAAGATCGACAGGAGCAAGGGATTGCCCACAGTCGGATCGCCGGAACCGGTCTGGGCGCTGACGAAGACGCCTGCCATCCCGTAAAGCCCGCCGGCCAAAACGTAGGTCGCGAATCGGACCCAGGGAACGCGCACGCCGAGAGCGGCGGCGGATGCGCGATCGCTACCGACGGCATAAAGTGCAACGCCATAAGGGGTTCTCTTAAGCCAACCCCAGCAAAGCGCCAGGGCGGCGAGTAGCAGAAGTGCGGACGGCAGGAGTTCGGGAATAGCATCGCCCATGTAGAAGGTGCCGAGCGAAGGCGATACGAACCCGCCCGGTTGATCCAGCACCAGAAGCGTGGCGCCCTGGACGATGAACATCGTCGACAGTGTCACGACAATGGGTTGAAGGCGAAAGATCGCAATGAACAATCCGTTGAACGCGCCGACGCCCATGCCGGTCGCGATGCCAACCAGCGTCCACACAAAGACGGAGGCCTCCATGTCGGCCGGATCCATGTTGGCGGCGAGAACGGCGTTGACCAACGAGATTACCGCGCCCGCCGACAGATCGAAGCCGCCCGATAGAATGACCAACGTCTGCCCGAACGCGGCTAATGCCAAGGGCGTTGCGCCGCTGATCAGGAAGGAAATGTCGAAGTAGCTGATTGGCCCCGGACTGATGACGGATTGCAACAGCATGAGGCCGAAGAACACGACAATGGCGACCACCATGCCCCGAGCCCGGCCGATGGACCGACCGAATAGAGCCGGCATACGACTGTTGGCGACGGCGCCCGATGCTTCTGTTGGCAGCGAGACGCTCATGCTCGGATCCTCCCCTGTGAGCTGTGGTGGCCACGTGATGTGTCGGGGCTGGCATGTCTTCCGCCAAGCGCCGCCTCCATGATGGCTGTCTCGGAGATATCGTCACCCTGCAGACGAAGCGCGACGCGGCCCTGGTAAAGAACCGAGACGCGGTCGCAGAGATGCACAAGTTCAGGCACTTCCGTGGAATGGAACAGGATGGCGCCACCGGCGTCAGCGAATTTGCGCATCAGGACGTAGAGCTGATGCTTGGTACCGACATCGATGCCGCGCGTCGGGTCGAACAGCAAAAGGATGCGGCTTTGCGCCAGGAACCACTTGGAGATCGCGATCTTCTGCTGGTTGCCGCCGGAAAACGATCCAGCAGCCATGTAGAGCGCCCGATCGGCTACCTCGACCGCGTCGAACACCGCGCGGGTGGCCGCCCTTTCCGCGTTGAGGTTGAGCAACCCATAACGCGAGAACTGGTCGACGACCGGCAGGGTGGCGTTGGCAGTCCCATTCAACTTCAGGAACAGGCCCTCCGTCTTGCGGTCTTCGGGGACAAAGCCGATGCCGATCGAGGGCGAAAGTGCGTCGGACGGCGAACGGAGGTAGACGTCCTGACCGTCGAGGAGGATGGCCCCTCCCTTGACCGGAAGCGCACCAAAACAAGCCGAAAATAGATCGAGCTGGCCCATGCCCTGCAGGGCAGCAACACCGTGGATCTCGCCCGGCCTCAAGGTCAGGTCGACACCGGCCAGCTTCTCCCCCGCTGCCAGCTGCCGGACTTCGAGCACGGGTTCACGCCCTTGCACGCCGGCAACTGGCCGCGGAGGAAAGGAATTTTCGATCGACCGTCCTATGATCTTCTCGACGACCTCGTCGTCGGTGACATCGGCGACATTGGCGGTGACGATGTGCTTGCCGTTGCGAAGGATCGTCAGCCGGTCGCAGAATTGCCGGACCTCAGGTAGCCGGTGGGAAATGAAGACGATGGTGATGCCGGCACGCTTTGCGTTGGCGATGATCTCGCCGAGCCAAAGCACATCCTTGCCAGAGAGCGCCGACGTAGGCTCATCAAGCAGCAGCACTTCGGGCTTGCGATACAGTGCCCGCGCAATCTCGATCTTCTGCTGGACGGACAGATCCAGTTCGCCGGCAATGGCATCGAGATCGACATCCAGGCCGATCGCCTTGAAATGCGCGGCCACATCACGCCGCGCATTTGAACGGCGCAGCATACCGAACGGACCGACCGGTGCGCTCGGCAAAAGCATGTTCTCCAGGACCGTGAGATCGTCAACCAGCGTCAATTCCTGGAACGCTGTCTGAATGCCGCAGCGATGCGCGTCGCGAGGCGACTTCAATGAAACAGACTTTCCGTTCACATGCACCGTGCCGTGATCTGGCGACAAAAGCCCAGATAACAGTTTCATCGTTGTCGATTTGCCCGCACCATTCTCGCCCAAAAGCGCGTGCACCGTGCCGCGTTCGACTTCGAACGTCGCGTTATCAATTGCCTTGGTCGCGCCAAATGATTTGGACACGCCCTCGATCGCCACTGCGGATGACGGGATCCGGTCTGTCATGATGCAAAACTCCGATTGCGAAATAGCCGGCGGTAAAAACCGCCGGCTTCTCCGTCCTTATTCGTCAGGCTGGCCGACAAGTGCTGCCTGAAGCCCGAGACCTGGGAGTTCTGCCGAGTAAATCGACGCAAACCAGCCTGGATTTGAGACTAGAGCCGGCTGGAAGACATTGCATCCGTTCTTGAGCTCTTGCCATTCGCCCGTTTCACAGAGCTTGACGGTTTCATTGGTCACGATTGGAAGCGGCAGTGTCGTGTGCTGAGGCACCTTCTTGCCGTCCAGCAGATCAATTGCCAACTTCAGTGCCAAAGCGCCGGAATAGGGCGGAGATGCATAGGAAATGCGAGGAGCCGCCATCGGGATATACGGGCTTGCAGCACCATCAACCTTTGTGTCTTTCGGAAGCATCTGAAGACGGCCACCGTTCGATCCTTCGCCGGCGCACGGCAAAAGCTGCTCAGGTGTCTTTCCGGCCTCGATTTGCATCGAATTCGCCGTGAAGCAGCCAACCTGCATCCACAAACCGTTGAGATCGTCCCACTTTCGCGTCGAAAGCAGCTTGGAAAGTTCCGTACGGGCAACAGCCTGACTCCACATGCCGACGGCTTCGCCGACGATCTTGATATCAGGGTGTTTGGCGAAGACTTCCTTTGCGGCAGCAGTGCGCGCTGTATCGACGGACGTGCCAGGTACGCCGGTTACCATAACGATGTTGCCTTTTCCGCCGATCTTATCGACGAGCCATTCAGCGGTCTTGCGGCCGGCTTCTGCCTGATCGATCGTCACGTTGTAAGCGCAGGGCTCGGTAATCTCCGCATCATAGGCGATAATCTTGACGCCCTTCGCGCATGCTGCCTTGACCACCTGATTGAGTGCCGTGGGCGAGATCGGGTAGACGACGATCGCTTTGGCGCCGGCCTGAACCATGCCGTTGATCTGCTGGATCTGACGCTGTGCGTTTGGTCCGGCAACCTGCACTTTTAGGTCGATCTTGTCGGCGTAGCCCTTCGACGCGGCAAGTGCCTTTACCATGTTCGCTGCCTCAGCCTGCCAGTCATTGCCGATGTAGCTCATCGACAAATAGACCTGTTGTTTTTCTTGAGCTTGGGCGCCAGTGACGATTGCGCCCAGCATGGAGAGGGTGAGCACAGTTGTACCGATAATATTTCGCATTCGATCCTCCTCTTTACCGTCGGCAGGGCCTCCTCGCCCTTGTCAATCCGATCAGTTAGATTTAAGATCTCGGATAATTGATCAAAAGTCAAATGGTCTTTATTGACGGAGAAAATTTCGATACAGTTGCGCTCACTCGGACGTTAGGGAGAAAAAATGCACGGGATATCTCAACACGTGTTGCCTTTAAGGCGCGAAACCTTGGAGGACGGCGTTTACCGGCAGCTGTGCGAATTGATTTTAAAGGGCGGCATCGTTCCAGGCGAGTCGATCACGGTTGCAAGCTTGGCAGACGCATTTGCAGTCAGCCCGATGCCCGTTCGAAATGCCTTGACTCGGTTAACTAGCGTAGGTGCCTTGACAGTAATCTCAGGACGAACGATCGGCATACCAAAGCTGACGCGCGAGCGGTTGGCGGAAGTCATGCGGGTCAGATTAACGGTTGAACCCGCTGCGGCAGCGTGGGCCGCTGAAACAGTTACCCCTTCAAATCTTGATGCCTTGAGAAGGAAATTTCAGGCGCTTGTAGACAATGAGAAAGGAGGCTATTCGAAGATATATTTGCAAGCCAATTATGACTTTCACTTTGAGATATATAGTCTTGCTGGATCGTCGACGATGATGAACATCATTGAGACCCTATGGCTGCAGATCGCGCCGTACTTCCATTTGCTCACCACCTACAACGACCACCAAATCTCACAACGCCATCACGAGGCCATCTTCAGCTCGATTGAACACAATCGTCCTGAGGAGGCACGCCAGGCAATGCATGGTGATATCGCCGATGCATTTGAAGTTTTAAAAGGCTTCTTTTAAATCGTTCAGGTGTTCACTTCAGTATGCAGTGCTTGCTTTGCTGAGCCATCGCCCGAGATGACTCGTGCGTGTTTTGTCGCCCTAAACCGGCTGAATTCACTCCAGCACCTGTTAGCGAGCGGATGGGCCCTTATTCACTGGCGTGGTCAATTCGCAGTCCACATCGCCGTACCGCCGGCGTTGTGACATTCTGTTGCGTTGAAGGACGAAGTCGGTGACCGAGGCTTGGAAACGGACCGGCGCGACCTGCTACCCGGTAGTGTCGGCCAATTTTGCCTCCAGTTCATGATGTGAACATTATCTGGCAAGCAACGCAAATGTTCGCGCGGATCTTACCGCCTGAATGGCATGGAACGAGTAACTTCTTTGATCCATCGCGGTTAACTTGATGATGCCATGCCCACGACTTTGGTGCGCCAATCTCGCTCAACCCTCTTTTGAAATGCACTAGATTTGCGTTTGATCGCAGCAATTTCGATAGAAATTTGCGTATCGTTCGGTAATGCCGAATTTCGAGGGGACAAGGACTTCTATTTCGATTTTCTAGTTAGTCTCGCATTTGTGGGAGCGCCGACGGCGTCAAATGTGGGAGAGGGCTCAGGCGTGCGTTGCGCGCCGCAAAGAAAATAGGGAGGAATTATGTCCAATTTGAAAATGACCGCTCTTAATGTGGGACCGCTGGACTGCGACAAGAACCTCTTGGCTGCCTTCGCGCCCGGCAGAGTCGAAGTGCCGACGACGGCCGCAGTGATCGTCCATCCGGTCCACGGTATTATCGTCTGGGACACTGGCATAAACGACGCGGTCGCCGATCCTGACCGCGAGTATTGGGCCCCTGGCCTGAAACAAGCGTTTGGCACGCATGCGTTCACAAGAGGCCACGCGATTGATGCTCAGTTGGACGGGCTGGGTATCAAGCCAAGTGACGTCAAGTATGTCATCTATTCGCATCTTCATCTCGATCACGCGGGCGGAATGTCATACTTCCCGAATGCGACACACGTCGTTCAACGTGACGAGATTCGCTATGCGCTTTGGCCCGATGCCTGGACGCGGCCTGTGTATTGTCAAAATGATTTCAAAGATATCCACAAGCTCAATTTCTTCGAGCTGGAAGGTGACTGCGATCTGTTCAGCGATGGCAGCCTGATCCTGATGCGAGCGCCCGGGCATTCTCCGGGACAACAGGTGCTCATCTTAAATTTCCGAAATCGCGGCAAGATCTGCCTGGGGGCGGACACCGGTCATCAGCGCGAAGCCTATGAAAACATGGTGCCCATGCCCTGGGATTGGAGCGCGAGCGCGGTTTCGACCACGCGTTCGCGCATGAAGCAACTTGAGCGCAGCGGCGTTCCCTTGTTCTTCTGCCATGACGCCGAGGATTTTTCCAAACTTCCCCAAGCCGGGCAATTTTGGGATTGAAACTCTCCGCCTGTCGGCTGCGCCCTCGATCGCCCCGCGACAACCGCGCAGCCGCACAAACTCACCGAAGATGTCAATCGAGGGTACGATGACGCAAGGTTTGAAACGCCGTACGGTGCGCGTTAACGGCATACGCATGCATTTCGCCGAGGCCGGTGACGGGCCTCCTGTTGTTCTGCTTCACGGATACCCGGAAACGCATCACGCCTGGCGCGACCAGTGGCCGGAACTGGCGCGCGACTATCATGTCATCATGCCGGACCTGAGAGGTTACGGCGAAACCGACAAACCCGATCAGGGCTATGACAAGCGAAACATGGCCGAGGACGTGCGACAGCTTGTTGCCCACCTTGGCTATGAACGCATTGCACTGGTCGGACACGACCGTGGCGCACGCGTCGCGACCCGTTTCGCCAAAGATCATCGTGCGATGGTCGATCGGCTTGTGGTCCTCGACAACATTCCGACGCGAGTGGTGTTCGAGACGACGGACGCCAAGATCGCGAAACTTTACTGGTTTTTTTATTTTCAACAGGTTCCCCATCTTCCCGAAGCGCTCGTGCAGGGGCGGGAAGAGATGTTCCTGCGGCATTTTTTCACGACATGGTGCTACGATCCGGCCGCGATAAGCGATGACGCAATTAAAGAATATCTGCGGGCCTATAGCGCTCCGGGTGCGTTCAAGGGCGCTTTCAACGACTACAGGGCCGGACCGGTCGATCTGCAGCAGGACCAGGAGGACAGCGACCATCTGATCGAATGCCCGGTCCTCGTCATGTGGGGGCGTGATTTCGAACTTGTCGGCGGCTTGTACGACGTCCTCGCCGTTTGGCAGGGAATGGCCAACGATATCAAAGGCGTCGCAATACCCGAATGTGGCCATCTCCCTCAGGAAGAGCAGCCTCAACGCGTCAATCAGGAATTGCGCGATTTTTTGCGCGGCTGGAAAGGCTAGTGAAATGAAGTTGATGAACTTTTTAGCGGGAGGCGCTGTTCATGCCGGGTTGGTTTCCTCATCAGGTGTTCATGACCTCGCTGAGGCCGGCGTTTGGGATGGCCCTGCCCCGGTCTCGCTTGCCGAAATCGATCTCCTGAAAACCAGTCTCAACGGGAAAATTCTTCCGGATCCCGTCACGCCCGATGAGCTTCATGCAGCTCCGGTCAGTTTGAAACCCGAAAAAATCATTTGCGTCGGGCTGAACTACCGTCGCCATGCCATGGAGGCAAACATGGCGATCCCGACCACACCGGTCATCTTTGCCAAATATGCGAACGCACTCTCAGGGCACCGGGCAGAAATCGCGCTACCGACGGTCGACTATAAATTCGACTATGAAGCCGAGCTCGGGGTCATAATCGGACGTGTCGCCAGGAGCGTCGGTGTGGCAGACGCGTTAAACTATGTGGCGGGCTATTGTTGCGCGAATGATCTGTCTGCCCGTGGGGCTCAGCTAGCGACCAGCCAGTGGACAATGGGCAAGACATTTGACGGTTTCCTGCCCCTTGGCCCATATCTCGTGACAGCCGACGAAGTTCCTGATCCGCAGGCACTCGGCATCCGCTGTTTCGTCAATGGGGAACTCCGCCAGAATTCGACAACCAAGGACATGATCTTCACGGTCGCGGAAATCATAAGTTTTCTGTCCCGGCATGCCACGCTGAAACCTGGCGACGTCATCATCTCGGGGACACCCGAAGGTGTCCTCATGGGCTTCGAAAATCCGGCGTGGCTGAAGCTATCCGACCGCCTTGTTGTCGAAATCGACGGGCTCGGCGCCCTCGAATGCACACTGACGGGGAGTGTTTCCTGATGAAATCAATTCTGGTCACTGATCACGTCTTTCCAAACCTGCAACCCGAAGAGACCATTCTCGGCGACATTGGAAAGATAGTTTTTGCAGGCGCGGTATCCGACGAGGAATTACGTCAACTGGTAGGGGATGCGGATGCCGTCCTGAATTGCTATCGGGCGCTGTCCGCTGACATGATCAATGCCATGGAGAAATGTAAGATCATTGCGCGCTATGGAATTGGAGTCGATACAATCCCCTTGGCCGCCGCACATGCCCGCGGCATCGTCGTGACTAACGTGCCGGACTATTGCATAGAGGAAGTCGCTGACCACGCGCTCGCGTTGATGCTGGCCCTGACACGCGGGATCGTGCGCGGCGTTGATCAAACACGAACCGGTCAATGGGACATTAGCGCGCTGCGCCCACTGCACCGCCAGCGTGGTAGAACGGTCGGTTTGATCGGCTTCGGCCGCATCGCCAAGGCGTTTGCCGAGCGGGTTAGATCCATGGGATACAATGTTGTCGCGCACGATCCCTATGTCAGTGAAGAGGTGTTTGCAAAGGCAGGCGTCCAGTCTATGCAGCTTGAAACCGTATTTGAATGCGCCGATGTCGTGTCTTTGCATGCACCCTTGACGGCGACGTCACGGCATCTAGTCAACGCTGCACGGCTCGCCACCATGAAATCCGATGCCATCATCATCAATACGTCGCGAGGTGGGTTGATTGACTTTGAGGCTCTCGCTGGCGCGCTCAAGACCGGAGTGCTTGGCGCAGCTGGACTGGATGTGTTGGAAATCGAACCACCGACATCCCAGTCCACGCCCATTGCCGATGTGCCAAACCTGATTGTAACTCCGCACCTTGGATTTTATTCCGAACAAGCAATGGTGGAGCTCCAAACGAAGGCGGCTCAGCAGGTCAAGCTCGCCCTGCAAGGTGCGCAGCCTGATTATCCTGTCAGAATTTAGCGGCGAATGAGCCAGCTTAGCGTGCCGCCATTTGTATTGGAATTTGAACCCGCCGTATGTCTATATATATACATCAATCCGCCTCGGACTGCTTGGCGGCTGCCGGACAGATCGGCGACCATTCTTCAATTCGGTGCGGTGTTTTTAACGCCGTGATGGGAGGTTAGGATGCGTAAAAGGTTATTGGGATCGGTGATCCATGCCGGTGCGGTCTTAGATCTTTTTAGTCCTCACAGGAGAGAATGGGGCGTCACGGATATATCTGCTGAGCTTGGTGTTTCAAAATCGTCGGCCCATGCTCTGGTGTCGTCACTCGTTGAAATAGGCCTCCTGGAACGCGAGGACAGTCGTCGGGTTCGACTTGGGCATAAACTGCTTGGCTTCGGCGAGACCGTGCTCGCAGGAAGCGAAGTATTCAATTCGATGAGGGATTTGCTGAACGAACTCATGCAGAAAATGGGACGGTCGGTCTATCTTGCAGTCAAGGAAGGGAAAGATATCGTTTATGTGAACCGCCTGCAGGGATCGAGTGCTGTACCAGCCTCGCTCGGCAGTGCTACATCAACGCTCCCGCCCCATGCCAGCGCTGCTGGAAAAATCTTGCTCGCGCACCAAAGACAGGACGAGATTCGCCGGATTGTCGATGCGCAGGGTCTCAAGCGGTTTACGAAGAAGACACTCACCAGTGAGGCCGCTCTCGCGCAAGAGCTGAATGCTGTGAAAACACAGGGCTATGCTCTCAGTAACGGCGAGTTTGTCTCTGACTTGTATTGCGTTGCCGCGCCTGTCCGCGACCACAACCACCAAGTCGTCGCCGCTATGGGTATAGGGGCAACGGCAGCAGATTTCGAACTCAATCAGTCGTCATTGATAAAAGAGGTTGTCCGCGCTGCCCATGTGGCGTCACGGGCGCAGGGATGGCACCATGAGAATTTCTTCCGATAAAGGAGCTGGCTTTTTGTGCAAGTGCACGAAGATGCGCCGGAAGTGGTGGGGAGAAACTCTTGTGTTTTAAGGAGGCTCAATGTTTTCGCCAATGAGGCCATCAAGAATATCGCCGGGTGGGATCGGAAGAAGTTGAGCGGCTTCGTTGCGGGCGGGTGCCTTTTGTGCGCCTTGCAGAACCTCAGCGGTCGGTTCGCTGACCGTCAGAAAAACAGTTACCGATGGTAAAACACTGGATCGTAGGCAAGGCCGAGTGGAAACGATGCAGGGCGGACGAAGATCAGAGACACCAATTTCCTCCGCAATCTCACGCGCGGCTTGTTAAAGATCGACTGTATCCAACTCTTCGCGGGACTCACTACACCACCGACGAGATAGAGGCCACCCGGGTTAGGATCCGCAGCAGACTTCTCAACTACGAGAAAGTTGTCTGCGTAACTACGAGAAAGTTGTCTGCCGTTCTGACAACGGCGGTAAGTCCCAGCGGATCTGCTCGGTTCGCGCGTGGATAATCGGCGCCGAATTCCGGCCGGCGTGTTTTTACATTGCCGAAAGAGACGTTCTCTCTGTAACAACAATAAGATGGCCGTCTTCAATCCAGTGATCTACCATTCGCAAAACTCCGTCAGAGGCCCCCTTGTGCGGTTTGTATTGCCGGCGCCCTACTCACCTCGGCTAGCCTGAGCCTGGGCACTCTTCTGAGTACGCAAGTTTCATATTGTTCGGATCGGACGCGATACCCTCGAGTTTGCTTGATTCCTCAAACCCTATGCGAGCCCTTGTAACAAGCTCCCCATCGAGCTCTTCGCGTCCCCGTAAAACATCCGCGTGTTCTCCTTGAAAAACAGCGGGTTCTCTATGCCGGAATAGCCTGTTCCCTGGCCGCGCTTGGACACGAACACTTGCTTGGCCTTCCAGACTTGCAGCACGGGCATGCCGGATATTGGCGAGTTTGGATCGTCCTCGGCTGCCGGATTGACGATGTCGTTGGAACCGATGACGATGACGACGTCGGTGTTCGGAAAGTCTTCGTTGATTTCATCCATTTCCATCACGATGTCATACGGCACCTTTGCTTCGGCGAGAAGCACGTTCATGTGCCCCGGAAGGCGGCCAGCTACCGGATGGATGGCAAACCGCACGGTCTTGCCGGCGGCCCTGAGCCTGCGGGTAAGCTCGGAGACCACGCCTTGAGCCTGGGCAACCGCCATGCCGTAGCCCGGCACGATAATGATGCTGTCGGCATCGTTCAGCGCACTGGCAATACCTTCCGCATCGATGGCGATCTGTTCACCGTCGATTTCCATCACCGGCCCCGTCGTGCCGCCGAAGCCACCGAGGATGACCGAGACGAACGAGCGGTTCATCGCCTTGCACATGATGTAAGACAGGATCGCGCCGGAGGAGCCGACCAGCGCGCCAGTGACGATCAGGAGATCGTTGCCGAGCGTAAAACCGATGGCCGCCGCCGCCCAGCCAGAATAGCTGTTGAGCATGGAGACGACCACCGGCATATCGGCGCCGCCAATGCCCATGATCAGGTGATAGCCGATAAAGAAGGCAAGCAACGTCATCAGGATCAGCGTCCAGATGCCGGTACCGTTGAAGAACATCACGAGCAGGATCAGCGAACCGAGCGCGGCACCGGCATTCACGACATGGCCGCCGGGCAGCTTCTTCGCCTTGCCGTCCACCTTGCCGGCAAGCTTGCCGAAGGCGATGACCGATCCGGTGAAGGTGATCGCGCCGATGAACACGCCGAGGAAGACCTCGACCTTGAGGATGGCGATTTCCACCACATCCTTATGGGCAAGCTTAACGGCAAAACCGGCCAGTGTCGAAAGATCGCCACCGGATGCCTTCAGCGCCAAAACCGTGCCAAGTTCTAGTTCGGCATTGTAGCCGATGAACACGGCCGCAAGCCCGACGAAGGAGTGCAGCGCCGCAACCAGCTGCGGCATTTCCGTCATCTGCACACGGGCAGCAACGTAATAGCCCATGACCGAACCGCTTGATATCATCACCAGGATGACGAACCAGTGGCCGACGCCAGGGCCGAAGACGGTGGCCGCGACCGCAAGCGCCATGCCGACAATGCCGTACCAGACGGCACGCTTGGCGCTTTCCTGGCCGGAAAGGCCGCCGAGCGAAATTATGAAGAGAACAGCAGCGGCGATAGAGGCCGCAGATACGATACCGATTGTCATAGTCTTTTCCCCTCCCCGATCACGACTTCTGGAACATGGCGAGCATACGCCGTGTCACGAGGAAGCCACCGACGATGTTGATCGTCGCGATCAGCACCGACAAAGCCGCCAGGATCACCACCAGCCAGTTGCTTGAGCCGACCTGCAGCAGCGCGCCTAGAATGACGATGCCGGAAATGGCATTCGTCACCGCCATCAGCGGCGTATGCAGCGAGTGGCTGACATTCCAGATCACCGAGAAGCCGATGAAGCAGGCGAGCACGAAGACGATAAAATGGCTCATGAAGCTTTCCGGCGCATAGGTACCGACAAGCAGGAGAAGCAGGGTGGATATCACCAGCACGCCGACCTGGTTGCGGGTCTGCGTCTTGAACGCGGCAATTTCCTTGGCGCGTTTCTCTTCGGGCGTCAGTTCCTTGACCTTCTCCTTCGGCTTTGCCGCTGCGATCGCCTGGATTTTCGGCGGCGGCGGTGGGAAGGTGATCTCGCCCTGGAAGGCCACGGTCGCGCCACGGATGACATCGTCTTCCATGTTGTGAACGATTGCGCCGCCCTTGGCCGGCGTCAGGTCCGTCATCATATGGCGGATATTGGTCGAATACAGCATCGAAGCCTGGGCTGCCATGCGGCTGGGGAAGTCGGTGTAGCCGACAATCGTCACGCCGTTCTCGGACACGATCTTCTGATCGGCAACCGTCAGGTCGCAATTGCCGCCACGCTCGGCGGCCAGATCGATCACGACCGAACCCGGCTTCATAGCAGCCACCATGTCGGCCAGCCACAGCTTCGGTGCATCACGGCCCGGGATCAGCGCCGTGGTGATGACGATGTCGATTTCCGGCGCCAGCTCGCGGAACTTGGCCAACTGCTTTTCACGGAACTCCGGCGACGAAGGCGCGGCATAGCCGCCGGTCGCCGCACCATCCTGCTGATCCGTAAAATCAAGATAGACGAACTGTGCGCCCATGGACTCGATCTGCTCGGCCACCTCAGGGCGAACGTCGAATGCGTAGGTGATAGCACCGAGCGAGGTCGCCGTGCCGATGGCGGCAAGACCAGCGACACCCGCACCGATCACCAGAACCTTGGCGGGCGGCACCTTGCCCGCAGCCGTCACCTGGCCGGTGAAGAAGCGGCCGAAATTGTTGCCTGCCTCGATCACCGCGCGATAGCCGGCGATATTGGCCATCGACGACAGCGCGTCCATTTTCTGCGCCCGGCTGATGCGCGGCACCATGTCCATGGCAATGACATTGGCGCCGGTCGTCTTAGCCTGCTCAAGCAATTCCTTGTTCTGCGCCGGGTAGAAGAAGGAGATCAGAGTCTTAGCAGAAGAAAGTCGGCCGACTTCATTGGCCTCCGGCGGCCGTACCTTGGCGATGATATCAGCCATCGAAAACAGCGCGGCGGGGCCATCGACAACAGTGACACCGGCTACGCGATAGGCGTCGTCCGAAAAGCCGGCTGCTTTGCCTGCGCCGGCCTCGATCAGGCAAACATAGCCGAGCTTCTGCAACTGAACCGCGCTATCCGGCGTCATCGCGACGCGCGCTTCTCCAGAGAAAATCTCCTTTGGAGCCCCAATTTTTATCCCCATTTGCACGCCGGCATAAGCCGCCCCCTATTGCGCCAGGCCGTTTCGAGTTGAGCTTTCGATGGACGCTAACACGGCCCGTCTGTCGCTCCCAAAACGTGTGACGTCGTTCTAATTTCCAAGTCGCCGACTTCGCGCGACAACGAGGCGATCCACATTGGATTTTGAAGAGCCCTGAACGCTCTCAACGCCTCCCTCCGGATCATGTCGATAATCAGGAGGGAGAGCGGGTCGCTTACACCAGGTTTCGGGTAATCGTATCTTCGCGTGCCACGAGTTCACTTTGCGCGCCAACCAGTGTGCGGTTCAGATGCGGATCGCGACCTTCAGCCATGTCGTAGATCGTCATGAAATAGAAAGCCTGCTGGCCAAGAACCGTCGCCGTTTGGATTTCATGGGCGTCAAGCCCGTTCCTTTCTGTGGCGGACAGTGCAGTCCTGTGTTCGTACAGGTCGGTCTGGTGCACCTCGCCTCTAATGAGCTTGGTCGAAATGAACGGATCGGTGCAAAGCGGGCGGGCGAGACCAACGAGATCACAGGTTCCGTCGTTGAGAGCACCAATCATGGACTCCCGGCTGCGGAAGCCTCCGGTCGACATGACGGGCATCTTGGCAACGCCGCGTGCTTCTGCCGCGTATACGGCAAAATAGGCTTCACGCGCGGCTGTCGACGCACGGGGCGGCTCTCTCTCGAACTGGTTGTCATTGTTGACGCCGAGAAGACTGAGATGCTCGTAGGTTCCGCCCGTCAGTTCCAGCAGATCCAGGCTCTCGTCATTCAGCCATTCGACGACCTGCATGGAATCGTCGTGCGAGAAGCCGCCTTTCTGGAAGTCTGCGGAGTTCAATTTGAGGCCTACCGGGAAATCAGGGCCGACCGACTTGCGAATGGTCCTCAGGACTTCGAACAGGAAGCGCGCGCGCGACTTGAGGTCCCCTCCCCACTTGTCGGTCCGGAGATTGACACGCGGGCTCAGAAACTCGCTGATGAGATAGCCATGGGCACCATGCACCTGCACACCCTTGAAGCCCGCACGTTTGCAGACCAGCGCTGCGTTTCCGAACCGCCAGATGATATTTTCAATTTCGTCTTCCTCCAAAGCTCGCGGCGCCTGTTGCTGCCAACGGAGCATGGTAAGCGGCACCGAGGACGGTGCGACCGGCTCGGGACAGGCAGCGGCAGGGGCTTGCCGGCCAGCATGGCCGATTTGCGCCCACATATGCGCGCCGTGCGCTTGGCCGGCGTCGGCCATGGCCGTCAGGCGTTTCATCTGTTCGGCATCTTGCTCTCCCTCGATCCTGATGTTGCCGGGCCTCTCGAGTGAACGGCGGTCCACCTGGATATTGCCTGTCAGCAGCAATCCCGTGCCGCTTTCTCCCCACAGGCGGTAAACACGCTCGTGATATTCGGTCGCGCGCCCGTAGGCGTCGGCGCAACCCTCGGTCATGGCAGATTTGCCAAGCCGGTTCGGCAGCGTCGCACCGCAAGGTAGCGATAGCGGAGTATCCAGTTGAATATTGGTCTTTGTCATTACATCCTCCCTTGGATTGTTAAACGTCGATAGTTTCTGCCCCACAGGTTCGCCCAGCGAGCGGAGTTCGGGGGCTCAGTCATTGGCTGACATTCGACGCGGCGCCGAAAGATCGTCAGTGGGCACGGGTACCCAACTACACAGCCAGGCCTCCCGGCAGGCCGATGAACAGCGGTTCTTTGAACGAAAGCAAAACTTAGACGCCAATTTTACTCTTGCGGCAGCGCCCCCATATGCTTGGCCATCAACAGGATCTGCGACTCCAGCATCGGTTTTCCGGGGAATATCGCAGCGCCTTTGGACTGCGCGGCTGCAAGCAGCGGCGTCATTGCAGGCTCCATGATCGCATCGGCGACGAGGTGTCGCGCGTGTATCCGGGAGAAATCGACGGGCTGGGCATCGGACGACCGCATCCCGAGCGTACTACCGTTCACGATAAGATCATGATGCTCGATATCCTGATCGTCGGTGCTTATGGAAAGCCCCGGATACGCCGCCGCCAGGCGCGATGCCAATTCGATAGCACGGACGGCCGATCGATTTGAAATAGTAATATGGCTAATGCCGGCATCGGCAAGGCCAAACGCGATGGCGCTGGCCGCGCCCCCCGCTCCTACCAGAAATACCTTCATGCCGGACACTTCGGCTCCGCGCGAGCGCATCGCCTCGATGAAGCCAATGCCATCCAGCATCGTCCCGACCAGCCGCCCGTCCTCCTCTCGTCTGACGCAATTCACAGCGCCGATGTGCCGGGCCGCATCGGTAACTTCGTCGCACAGCTCGAGCATAGGAGGCTTATGCGGGACAGTGGCAATGAACCCGCCAAAGTTCTGAATCTTGCGCAATCCCTCGACCAGCACAGGCAGCCCGGCAGGCGTGACATGGAACGGGACCAGCACGCAATCCAGCCCATTGGCATCAAAAACGGCGTTCATCGTCTGCGGCGTTTTCACGTGGTAGATCGGGTCGGCCAAAATGGCGAACACCCGCGTTTTTCCGGTAATCAGGCGGACCTGCTCAGGATTCTTATCGGTATCATGTTGTACTGACATCATTCTCTTTCCTACCGTGGCCGTTGATTGATCAGCGAAGTGCTCAGGTCATGAGCAACCCGCCCGCCACATCGACGGTCTGTCCGGTAATGAAGCTGGCTTCCGGGGAAGTCAGATAAAGCGCGAGATCGGCGACTTCCTCGGATGCTCCAAGCCGGCCCATAGGGGTCATGCGAACCTGCTCGTCATTGATTTCGCTGGCGACACCGCGAACCATCGGTGTTTCGATACGGCCTGGAGCGATGGCGTTTACCCGGATGCCGAATGGGCCAAGCTCGCCTGCGAGATGTCTGGTGAAACCAAGGATCGCTGATTTCGTCGCCGCATAATGGCATGCCACAAGCGGCATATAGGCTTGGCCTGCGACTGATGACATATTGACGATCCAGCCTGCCGCCGCCGCTCGCATTGCTGGCGAAAGCGCGCGGATCGTGTTGAAGCTGCCCGTCAGATTGACCCCGACGACACGGCCCCATTCGGTAGGGTCCATCTCCCAGACCTTGTGCGAAACACCGTCATGCTTCGGTGAGATTCCGGCATTGTTGATGACAGTGTCAAACGGCCGACCTAGCACGGCGGCGGCATGTGCGACACCTTGTTCCACGGCGGCATAATCCGAAACGTCGAGCTTCAGAGCCAGGCCGGCAGCTTGTCCTGTTTCCGCAATCAGGTGGATCGTTTCATTGATGTCGTCTTCGTTCATATCGGCAACGCCAACAGTAGCGCCCCGCCTCGCAAAACCGAGCGCAATTGCGCGACCTATACCGCGACCTGCACCAGTCACCAGGACATGGCGCCCTTGATGGCTCGCGCGGTTTGCAATTTCGGGGCGGTTTGTTTCTCGTTCCTGCATTTATGACCTCCAGCACCCAGGTCTGTTGTTTCCTGGGCCAATTTTCTGCTTGCGACAGCCTGAAGAGCTACCGCCCAAGAGTACGCAACGGGGCTCAGGGCTGAGTGTAGGCAGTCTTGACGACCGTATAGAACTCGCGGGCATACGCGCCTTGCTCTCGCGAGCCATAGGACGACGACTTTCTGCCGCCGAACGGCACATGGTAATCGACGCCAGCGGTCGGCAAGTTGACCATCGCCATGCCCGCCCCGGAGCGCCGCTTGAACTCGGACGAGTATTTCAGTGAGGTCGTGCATATGCCCGACGACAAACCAAATTCCGTGTCGTTGGCCGTGGTCATTGCCTCTTCGAAACTCTTGACGCGGATAACACTCGCGACCGGGCCGAAGATTTCCTCCCGGTTAATGCGCATATCGTTCGAGGTCTCGGTAAAAAGCGCCGGCGACATGTAGAATCCGGGATGTTCGCGCTCCAGTCTCGTGCCGCCGAAAGCGAGTTTCGCACCTTCATTTTGGCCGATGCGAACGTAGTCCAGATCCTGCTCCAGCTGGCTCAAATTGACGACGGGACCGATCTGGCTGTCGTGCGCCAGCGCATGGCCAATCTTTAGGCCCTGAATCTTCTCGATGACGGCCTGAACAAATCTATCATGGATCCCTGACTGTACAATCAGCCGGCTCGATGCGGTGCATCGCTGCCCCGTCGAGAAGTACGCGCCGTTGACCGCAACATTGACGGCAACCTCAAGGTCGGCGTCGTCCATGACGATGAGCGGGTTCTTTCCACCGAGTTCAAGCTGAACTTTCTTGCCTCGATCGAAGCACGCTGCGCCGATACGACGGCCGGTCTCGACCGAACCTGTAAAGCTGATCCCTCTCACCTTCCTGGATTCGACGATTGCCTGCCCGACATCACGGCCCGGTCCGATCACGAGGTTAAAGACGCCTTCCGGGACTCCCGCCCGGACAATTATATCTGCCAGTGCCCAACCGCATCCCGGCACAAGTTCAGCGGGCTTGAAGACGACTGTGTTGCCATAGGCGAGAGCTGGGGCAATCTTCCACGCCGGAATTGCGATCGGAAAGTTCCACGGTGTGATGATCCCGATGACGCCTTCCGGCTCGCGCAGAACCTCAATCTCCACGCCAGGCCGCACCGACGTTACGCGCTCTCCATTCAAACGAAGTGCTTCGCCGGCAAAAAATTTAAAAACCCGGCCCGCGCGCACGACTTCGCCGACGCCTTCGGAAAGTATCTTTCCCTCTTCGCGTGACAATAGCTGCCCAAGTTCATCCTTGCGGGCCAGGATTTCCGTTCCGACTTTGTCGAGGATATCCGAGCGGACTTCCGGGCTCATTGCGGCCCACGCAGGAAACGCCTGATGCGCTGCGTCGATAGCCTCCTCAGCCGCGGCACGACCCGATGACGCGTAGCTGCCGATCTGGTCGTTGGTATCGCTCGGGTTGATGTCATGGACGACCGATGCGCCGTCGACCCATCTACCGGCAATGTAGTTCTTGTGAATGGTCATTTCTTTCTCCTGGATGTCATTGAAGCAGCCGATCGACAATCATCTTCCCAATCGGGATCGCCGAAGTTGCTGCTGGCAAAGGTGCGGTGCAGACGTGGAGCATGTGCTCCGATTGGACGAAGAGAAAATCGTGGACCATGTGGCCGGTCTGGTGCTTTGCCAGCCCGCTTTCCTTTTCGAGAAGGGTGACCTTCGCACCCCTCTCACGGTCTGTGAGAGCTAAGGCCGTCGCCAAGCCTATAATTCCGCCGCTGATGATGCAGTAGTCGACATCAGCTTGCACGGCGCACCTCGTCAGGTCCGTTGCCACTCTTTGCGAGCGTGAGCTGCTCCAGCAGAACTTGTACAGGATGGCGAAGCCGCACCTGTCCGAATCGGTTGGCTTGCGAACGGCATGAGTAGCCAGTGGCCAGGAGTTCTACTTCGGGTCGGGCTTCCTCGATAAGCCGGCGCCAACTCATGTCAAAAATGGCCTTGGACGTTCCGACATTGTGTGTCTCATGACCGTATGTACCTGCCATGCCACAGCATCCTGATGCGGTGACGTTCAAGCGAAGGCCAAAGTTTGCGAAAATGGTGACCCAGTCCTGCAGGCTGCTGAGGGCGGTCGCGCGCTCCGTGCAGTGCGGCAGGAGCACGTAGTTTTTATCGATCGCGGCAAAACGGGCGGGCAACCTTGTTGCGAGCCACTCTTGAAGAAGATGAACACGCGGGACCGCTCCGGCGCCAAGCGCCTCTACATACTCAGAGCGGAACGTCAGCGTCATGGACGGATCGATCCCGACGAGCGGAATACCTGCCGCCGCACAATGGTTCAGTTGCTCGGCCTGAGCTCGCGCAGTCCTTTCAAACCGCTTCAAAAACCCGTGGACGTGCAGGGGCTTCCCGTTGGGCTTGTAAACCGTCAGGAACGGCTTGAAGCCGAGGCCTGACAAAAGTTCGAGCGTATCGAAGACCAGTTCGGTTTCGTAAAAGCTTGTAAAGGCATCCTGCACGACCACGACTGAGCGCCGCTTCTCCTCGGCAGACATAGATCTCAACGCGTCCGGCGTAGCGAAGGCAAAACCTCTGGCCGCCATCTCCCGAGACAGGTCGGTATCTGTCAGAAGCGGTAAGTCAACGAGCCCCAGAGCGCGCAAAGTGGCTGTGACGGGTGGCATCCTCAAGACAGTGTTCGTTAGCCTTGGTGTTTTGGCAAGAAGCGGCAGGATCCGTTCAAGGACTGCCACTAGCCGGTCCTTTGGCGGACGCAGATAACGGCTGTGATAGAGCTCCAAAAACCTCGCCCGGAACCTCGGAACATTGACCTTGATCGGGCACCCACCGACGCACGACTTGCATGCAAGGCAGCCATCCATCGCTTCCTTGACGTCATGCGAAAAATCGGATGTCCGCTGGCCGTTAAATGCCGAGTTCAGCACCTTGGCAGGAAAATCGCGCAAAGAAGCAAGCGAACCAATACGATTTCCTTCTGCCAACGGATCCGAGCCGTTCGCCGACAGCCGTCTCAACCACTCCTTGGTGAGCATCGCTCTGCCTTTTGGCGAATGCCGGCGCTCTCGCGTTGCTTTCCAGGAAGGGCACATGGCCGTGTCCGGATCCCAGTCATAGCAGGCGCCATTACCGTTGCAGGCAATGACGTCGGTATAAACGGCGCGGACGGCTGGAGGGATCGCCCGGTCGGCCTGCCCGCGTGTCGGCACGCCGTCGATCTTCAAAAGCGGCTGTTGGTCGGGGGATGCGATCTTGCCCGGGTTGAGCTGGTTCTTCGGATCGAACGCGCGCTTGACGGTCTGGATGACGGGATAGAGTGTACCGAAGAACAGTGGCGAATATTCCGAGCGCACGCCCTTCCCATGCTCACCCCACAGGAGCCCGCCATATTTAAGCGTCAGGTTTGCGACTTCGTCAGTGATGTCGCGAATAAGTTTTTCCTGTCCGGGTACCTTCATGTCGATGGCAGGGCGAACATGAAGAACGCCGGCATCCACGTGGCCAAACATGCCGTAATCCAGGCCGCGGCGATCAAGGAGCGCACGGAATTCCGCGATAAAGTCGGCGAGATTTTCCGGCGGTACGGCTGTATCCTCGACGAAGGCGATAGGTCGCTTGTCGCCCTGCATATTGCCCAGCAGCCCGACTGCCCTCTTTCGCATCTGCCAGATGCGCTGCACTGATGCCTCGCCGTCGGCGATGGTGAAGCCGAGGCGGCCGGCAACGCCGCCCTCCGCTTCGAGGGCGGCGACCAGAAGCGCCAGTGGCTTTTCGACCTCCTCGACGGTTCCCCCGACAAACTCGACGAGATTGACGCCGCGTGTAGGCTCCCCGTCGGACGATGGGAAGAATGCCTTCACGCCCTCCCAAACGATGTCGTCCTGCGCCAGCGCTAGGACCTTCGAGTCCACCGTTTCGATGGATGCCGCACCATAGGTTATGAGCGAGCGCGCATCGCGCAGACATGCATCGAACGACTCGTAGCGGACATTGACCAGTACCGTGTGCTTCGGAATGGGCAGGATGCGGAGCTTCGCCTCTGCGATGACAGCAAGCGTCCCTTCGGAACCGCAGAGGACCGCATTAAGGTCGAAACGACCCTCGGCGTCCCGGATATGCGCGAGATCGTAGCCCGTCAGGCAACGATTGAGTTTGGGAAACCGCGCCTCGATCGCTGATGCGTTTTCCCGTTGGAGACGGTCGATGGACCGGTGGATGTCTCCGATGATGCCGGGCGCACGCTTGACGTGCGCAAGTGGCAGATCGTCAAGGGGCTGGGAGGAAAAGACTGACCCATCCGTAAACACGGAGGTCAACTCGAGGACGTGATCGCGCGTCTTGCCATAGAGGCAGGACCCTTGGCCGCTGGCATCCGTGTTTATCATCCCACCGATGGTCGCGCGGTTCGAGGTGCTGAGTTCCGGGGCGAAAAACATGCCGAAGGCCTTCAATGCGGCGTTCAGTTGGTCCTTCACGACGCCGGCCTGGACGCGAACCCAGCCCTCTTCCGCATTGATCTCCAGGATGCCGGTCAGGTGCCGGGAAAGATCGAGGACGACGCTGTCGCTCAGCGACTGCCCGTTCGTACCCGTTCCGCCGCCGCGCGCTGCCAAGTTCACGTTCGCGAAAGCCGGCCGCGCGAGCACGGAGAGCGCCACCGAAATATCTTGCAGGCTGCGGGGAAATAGGACTGCCGCGGGCGAACGCTCGTAGATCGAGTTGTCCGTTGCAAAAACTACCTGTGTTGCGGGATCCGCCTTCACGTCTCCCCCAAACCCGGCCTTGTCCAGCGCGCGCAGATAGGCATCCACCAGGGTGGTATCATGCGGGTTTGGGGCAAGGCGCGGGATCATGCTTTTGGTGTCCATTGCTGTCAGTAGGGTCGACAAGCGCCAGCCCCGCCGGGCTTTCACTTGCGGCGACGTTAAATGCAGGCTGTCCCTGCGTCTGTGGTCAGGCGTAGTAGTCGGGCGCCTTCTTAAAGTTCTTCCAGTTCTCGAGGTCATGTCCGGTGACGACGATCGCGCCTGTCTGCTCCGCGATCATCCGAAGCTTCTTGACGCTTCGCACGGTATCAATCGCCGACGTCAGGAAGCCCGGCAGGCACTTCTCGTTCCAGTGATCAAGCGTGTAGGCTGCATCGATGACAAGCATGATCGGGCCGGTTTCCGGAAGTGTTACGACGAACGACTGATGCCCCGGCGAATGCCCGGGCGATGTGTAGAGCTTGATCACGCCGTCACCGTAGAGGTCGAACCCGTCAGTCTTGTCGCCTTCGAGGAAATGCCAGTTCAGGCCCGGCTTGTCGAAATCCTTGCGGATATATCCGCCGGCCGAAAACCAGTCGGCATTGAACGCGTATTCATACTCGCTCCGCTGCACGACGTAGGTCGCATTCGGGAATCGGCCGGTCGCCCCGGTATGATCGAGATGCAGATGGGAATGCAGGACGTATCTGACATCTTCTGCCTTGAACCCGGCCACTTCCAGTTGATGGATGCAGGTCTCTTCCTCAGTCAGGAGCGGATAGTAGACATCCGCTGTCGTTCCCCAATGGGCCTTGGGATCCTGCGCCGCTTCGAGCGCGATCCCGCCGTCGATAACGACGTTCCCCTTGGGATGCGTGATCAGGTACCAGGGAATGGGCGTGATGAACTCGTCCTGGCTCATCCCGAGCTTGATGTTCACTTCTTTCTGCCGGATGTGCCCCGTCTGGAACATGTAAAGGCGTATATCGGTCAATGATCTTCCTCCTCGAAGTACGGGCTCATACCTGCCCGGAACGTTTTTGCTCTATGCGCTGATCGCCATGCCGGCTTTCGGCTGGGCATCCTTGCTGATGGTCATGGCCAGCAGTCCGTCCCGATCGACTGCTGATCGCGGGACATGCGCCGACACCGTACCATCGTGAACGACCATGATCGTCTCGCAGAGCGCCAGCAATTCCTTGACGGACGTCGAGATCACGATGACGGCTGCGCCGGACTCGGCCATTTTGAGAATGATTTCGTAAATCTGCCGGATTGCGCCGACATCAACGCCAGAAGTCGGTTCGACGAAGACGTATACCTTGGCCTTGCGTTCGAGCCATTTGCCGATCACCGCCTTCTGCTGGTTGCCACCGGAGAAGTAGCGGATCGGCCGATCCGGCGCGTTTGGATAGATCGCCAGACGCTCAATGATCCCTTGGGCGTAGTTCCGTTTTGCAGCACCATGCACGAGGCCAAATTGCGTGAGCTTCGACAGTGCTGGAAGGCTGACGTTTTCCGCCATCGACAGACTAGGAAACAGGGCCTGCTTTCGGCGCTCCTCCGGGATCAGGGCGATGCCGGCCTTCAGGGCATCACCCGGCTTGCGGATGACCTTGACAGCACCGTCGACGACGATCTCGCCGTCGTAGACAGAGAGGCCACCCAGGCATTTTTCGATCTGCTCCATGCCCGCGCCCAAGGGTCCGGTCACCCCGAGGATCTCGCCGGCCCGGACCGTGAGGGAAAGCGGCGCAAGTCGTGAGGTCGAAAGCGATTTCAGTTCCAGCACAACTTTCTCCTGACGCAGGCCGCGGTTCTCAATCTGCAGGTCCGCCGAACTACGGTTGACCATCAACTGGGTCACGACGTCCTCGTCGATCTTGCCGCGTTCCAGCGTCCCAGAGACGCGGCCATCGCGAAGGATCGTGGCGCGGTCGCAGAGAAGCTTCACTTCATGCAGCCGGTGCGAGATATAGACGATCGTGATGCCGCTCTGCTTGAACGTCGCGATCATCTTGAACAGAAGCTCACTCTCACTGGCCGAGAGGCGTGCTGTCGGCTCGTCCAGAATGATCAATTTATAGCGCCGGTGAAACAGCGTCGCGAGTGTCACCATCTGCATCTGTGCGGCTGTCAAGGTCGATGCCTTGCGGTCCGGGTCGAGATCGAGGCCGATCTGACGCATGATCTCCGCTGCTTCCTGGCGGATCTTGCGTCTGTTGATCCAGACGCGGCTCGGCTCGTTTCCGAGCAGGATGTTTTCGGCGACCGTCATGCTTCCAGCCAACTCGGAATCTTGGTAGACGGCACCTAAGCCATGCGAATGAGCATCGACAGGTCGGTGAACATGGATCGGCTTGCCGTCGAGCAATATCTCTCCGCTGGAAGGTGAGTAGACACCCGTCAGGATCTTGATCAGCGTCGATTTACCCGCCCCGTTCTCGCCCAGCAGCCCGTGCACTTCTCCGCGCTCGAAAGAGAGTGAAATTCCCTTCAGTACCTGGATGCCGGCGAAGTCCTTTGCCAGATCCTTAAGTTCGATCAATGGCGTTGCCATGGTCGCCTCCTCAAATGAACTTCAGGTGAATTTCTTCACGGTTTAGGGCGGCGTTCGCTCCAACGGCGGCCAACAGTACAAAACCGTTGAACAGCTGACGCGTGGCGAAAGAGATTCCGATCATGTTCATGCCGGAACTCACCATGTAGAGGAAGAAGACGCCAAGCAGAGTTCCGAGCACGTGCGGCTTGCCCTTGCCCAGAATGGTTGCGCCGAGGAACACGGCGGCGAATGCTTCCAGGAGATAGCCTTGGCCGCCGACCGGCTGCGCCGATGACGAGATCGAAGTCAGCAACACGCCGCCAATGCCGCTGAACAGTGCGGACAGGACGAAGCTTACAATGACCCAGCGGTACACGCTGATGCCCGAATAGTAGGCGGCCATTGGGTTATCGCCAACGGCGCCGATGTAATGTCCGGCCTTGCTACGGGTAGACAAAATGTAACCACAGACGAACACGGCTGCAAGTATGATGACCGGGAATGCGATGGGACCAACACGTCCTTGCCCCAGGAACCTAAACACGGCTTCGTTGTAGTCGACCGGGATTTGGTAGCCGCCGGAGAGGTAGGTGTTGACGCCGCCCAGAAGAAACATGACGCCGAGGGTCGTGACAATGCCGGAAAGCCGACCGTAGGTCACGAGCACACCGTTGACGGCGCCGATCAGGCATGCTGCACCGAGGCCGACAGCCGTAGCAGCAATCCAGCCGATGCTGGGGATGAGCAGAGCGGTGATAATGGATGTAGTTGTCACAACCGCGCCGATCGAGAGATCGAAACTGCCGGCAGCCACGACATAGGTTAACCCCATCGAAAGCAGTGCGCTGACAATCATCGAGAACAGGATGTTGTTGAAGTTTGAGACGGTGCCGAAATACGGGCTCATCAACGAGAAAAACACCCCAAAAAGGATGATCACCAGAATCGTTCCCCAATGTCGGAGAAAACTGAGGATCGCGCTTGCACCGCTTTCGGCTTGAATATCTTTACGGGCTTTTGTGACAGCGCCTGTGGAGGATGTGGACATCACGGATGTCTCCTTAGAACTGTGTTGAACCGGGGGCCGCGTTTCCATCTCACGCCTCGATTTTCCAGAATTGTTTCCCGGTCTGCCCCGGGCCCGAAGAAAACTGTCTCCGGACCCGAGATCCCCTGGGAGGGTATTTTAACCGCCGTAGGTCTTGAGGAGCTCGATCGCCTTCTGGTCCATCGCCTTTAGGTCCTGAAGAGCACCAGCAGCCTCTGACTTTTCGATCGCCGTCACCGGGACACGGTAGGTGTGGTTCGGAACCTCCTGGCCCTGACCCAGAGCAAGAGCGATCTCACCGATCTTGTCGCCGGCCGTATGGTAGGGAACGTCCGTCGAAAACGCGATCGGGCTGTCAGGAGATGCCATTTCACTCAGCAGCTGATCCGAGAAATAGTGGTTCACCACCAGGGCTTTGCGCCCCATCTGTGTTAGGGCCTGCGATGCGCCGACAGTCAACGGCCACCACCACGAAACGATCGCCTGCAGGCTTTCAGGATCTGGGTTCGACTGCAAAAGCGACAAGGCATTCTCGCGGCCCTTGGAAATCTGGTCGGACGTCGACGTCGAGCCAGTCATGAACGGCAGCATCTTCATGCGCGGTTCGAACTTCGTCATGACTTCAAGCTGGTCGACCTCCTGGTCGAACGGCGTGTAAAAGCCACGGTCTTCGGCAGTTTGAATGATGGTGCCCTGGCGCGAGAGTTTGTTCTGGAGCCAGTATCCCATTGCGGTACCCGTAGCCCAGGTGTCTTCCTGGACGGACGGCGAATCCTTGACCGGCACCATAAAGCCCACCGTCTTGATACCGCGTCGGTGCGCTTCCTCGACGATATAAGCGGTTTCCGATTCTTGGGAATAGATGCCAAGAACGAGGACATCGATACCCCGGTCCAAAAGCTGGCGAGCCGAGTCCTGTTCGCTCTGCTTGGAAGGCTCTCCACGAACGGTGACGAGCTCGCCGCCATTATCCAGAACCGTCTGTGCGATACGCCAGCATCCACGCCGCCAGGGCTGGTTGAAGGGGCCATAGCAAAGACCGAGTCCAACCTTCACCTTCTTCCCATTCGACACAAACTTCGGAATTTCACTTGTCAGCGCGTATGCGGATTGAGCTGTGGCCGCCAGAGCACCCGCAGCCGCGATCCCTGCTCCAAGGCCAGCCAGAATTTGCCGCCTGTTGAAGCCGATATGCTCCTGCATTTCTTCTTTCCAGAACCTAGTCATTTCGCATTCCTCTCCCTGGTTGATACCCTACTTCTCAGAGCACGCTGCCGATCATCGGTCAGGCTACCCTGTCCTCCCGGATCATGGCCGCACCCTTTTCAGCAATCATGAGAACTGCCGCCATCGTATTTCCGGAGACTTCAGTCGGCATGATCGATGCATCGATCACCCTCAATCCCTCAATTCCATGGACCCGAAGACGATCGTCAACGACCGCCTTTGGTCCGGACCCCATGCCGCATGTGCCCACAGGGTGATAGATCGTCTGACCATTTTTGCGAGCGAACTCGAGCCACTGCTCATCGGTCTCGACGGTCGCGCCGGGGCTCATTTCATATGAAACAAACGGTTTCATAGCGTCTTGGCCGACAATATCCCGCGCTATTCTCATCCCGCGGATAAGGGTGTCCTGATCCTCTTTCGTTGCGAGAATATTCGGTCGAATTGCCGGCGACGCGAATGGATCAGGCGATTTTACATGGATCGTGCCTCGAGACTCCGGCCGCAATGGGGAAACACCGATCGTCATTCCCGGCTGGCGGTCGAGTTTTCGGTCAGCTGCATTTGCGTAGCTTGCGTGCATGAAGAAGTATTGGATATCTGGAGATGACAGTCCGGGCCTAGTCCTGACGAAGCCGTGGGCCAGACCAGTTCCCAGCGTCAGAATGCCCTGCCGCGTCGCAAAATATCGCGCCACCGCCTTTAGAAGCGGAAAGCCTCTCGTTTGCTCGTTCAATGTGATTGGCTTGGTAACGCGCCAATTCATGCGTGTGCAGAAATGGTCTGCATAGTTGGCACCGACGCCTGGGAGAGCGTGGTTAACAGGAAGCCCGGCAGCTTTCAGGATCTCGGGATCACCAATCCCGGACAGCTCGAGGATCTGCGGAGATTGGACAGCTCCCGCTGCGAGCACGACCTGTTTTACATCTACTCGGCATTTCTGCCCGTTACGATAATACTCGATGCCGGCAACGCATCGATCCGAAAGAATGATGCGTGTCACATGGGAATGCGTGTGAACTTCGAGATTGGGCCGGTTCCTCGCTGGACGAAGGTAGGCCGATGAGGCGCTCCAGCGGCGACCATGGCGCTGATTGACCTGGTAGTAGCCAAACCCATCCTGCTCAGAACCGTTGTAGTCGGGATTCTCGGTGAAGCCGGCCTGTTTGGCCGCAGCGATGAACGCCTCAGAAAGAACGGGTCTTTCCTGCACACGGACAACGTCGAGAGGCCCTTCTCCACCACGCAATTCGCTTGAACCGTCCTCGAATTTTTCGAGGCTGCGGAAGTAGGGCAAGACGTCTTTGAAAGCCCACCCTCTATTTCCCAACTGCGCCCAGTGGTCGAAGTCCTGCGGCTGTCCCCTGACATAAATCATGCCGTTGATGAGTGAAGAGCCGCCTAGGCCTTTACCCCTCGGGACAACGATCTTTCGCTGGAAAACGTTTTCTTCGGGCTCCGTCCAAAAACGCCAGTTGAACCGCTCGTTGACCAACAGCTTTCCGAAGCCCGCCGGAATATCGAGCCAGAACCCCTTGTCCTCGCCGCCCGCCTCGAGCAGGAGAACATTGCAGTTGGCATCTTCGGTCAGCCGGTTGGCTAGGACGCAACCGGCCGTACCTCCGCCGATGATGACGCAGTCGAAATTCATCAGAACACTCGCTTTTGAGCTTAGGCAATTACTGCAGGACTAGCGCGAGCTAATCCACGCTACGCCATGGGACCGAAACCACTCTTGCCGGCTCCCGGCCGCAAGAGGTACAAATCGGTCAATCAGAATTTGGGAAAGCCATTACATCCTCCTCAGTCGGCATCGGCCGTCAGTCTCGCGATAGCGAGCTGCCTCCAGACCGTTGCCTTTCGTTAATGTTAAATAACCATGAAACCAAGTTGCCTGACAAGTGGGAATCTGCTTAAATCAAAAAAAAGTTTCGAAGACTTGGTTGCGTCAGCTTAGCCGTGGTACCGGAGGATGGCCGCGTCGGTGCAATTGGATGGTCACTTTAACCCTTGAGGGTTAATGCTCGGGAACACGCAGCGGCTTTCTGGCGCTTGAGGAGATATATTGATGGCGAGTACGAAGTTGATTAACCGAGGACCTTCTCTTGCGGATTCTGTTTCCGATAGCATTCGCATTGAGATTACCAACGGCACGTATGCAATTGGTGACAAGCTTCCTACCGAAAAGACGCTAGCGGATACCTATGGTGTTAGCCGGCCGATTGTTCGAGAGGCAATCAATTCGCTCAAGCGAGACGGCCTCGTTGTTACGAGACAAGGTTTGGGGGCGTTCGTCAGCGAAACGCGCGAGCAGAATTTTCGGTTTACAAGCTTCGACGTGAATGACGCGCTGGACATTCGCAACGTCATCGAGCTTCTGATGGCAGTGGAAGCTGCGGCAACCGCGCGGGCCGCGGAGCGCCGCACGGAGGAAGACATCAAGAAAATCGAGAGCCGCTTCAACGCAATGCAGACTGCAATTGATCAAGGTCTAAGTGGCGTAGACGAAGACATGGAATTTCATCGCGCAATTGTGGAAGCAGCGAGAAACCCATATTTTCGCGACATGTCGGACTTTCTTGATGCGAACGTCAGAAACTTTATTCGCAAGGCCCGCGAAAACACCGCGAGATTGAAGAGTGGCTTGGTCCAGGAGGTGCAAGGCGAGCACCGCTTAATTCTCGAAGCGATTGCATCCGGCGATCCGCAAGCGGCCAGAAAAGCGGCGGAAGCTCATTTGATCGGAGCGGCGAAGCGGCTTGCGTTATACATAAAGCCTTAGCATTGCGAACCAATCGGGATGATGGTTTGTCGTCCAAGACGGTTCTCAGATTACCGGGACTGGGGGCGGGTTTCCTAACCGATGCAAGGCGCGGTCAGGGTTGCAGCAGGCGTCGCCATGCGTGCGAGACCGACACTCGCAACGGCAAAACCGAGCAAACCGCGCATCCGGCCTTCGGCAGGCTAAATCCCATTGCGGCGATCGGGGCGTTTCCAAAGGCCGTCAGTGCCACAGCTGGAACCGTTGCCGAGCCGAAGCTCATCATGAACAGAGAGCCGGTTGCCGGCGTGCCGCTGAGCATGGCGGTCATTAGGGTGTTGTAGACCATGGCATAGGGCGCAAGACCCCACGCCAAGATGGCGGCACCCAGGATCCGCAGTACAGGCTGGAGACCGGCCAGATTGAAAAGCTGCCCCAATGCGCCGCCTGCAACGCCGACGGTGCCGCTCGGGATTGTGTAGGCCACTGCACGTCCGAGTTGCGTGGCCAGCAAAGCCTGTGTTCTTTGCTGGCCGGAACACACCTGACCGTGCAATTGCGCGCAAGGCGGCCCCGGCGCGCGAATAATGTGTCGCGCACACTCAATCGGCCGCCAGCATCTCTATCGAATGCCATCAACCGATCAAAGCATAAGCCGTATCGTCCGATGTGCTCGAACTGAGCGCCCTCGGGGGCTGCTAAGATCGCCATGGCGCTGCAGGCTCTGCTCGCCTGGGGGTCGCCTTTGCCGGAATTGATTGGGAACACGTCCGGATGCCTCGCGCCCACAGGGGAGAACTCGCCTGCGGAGCTGCCTCGACGATTCCGACTTGGCCGCCTCTGACTCGGCTTGCTCGGCCAGCGGCCCATCCCGAGCCTTTGAAAACCTCAGATGGAAGACGAAAATCCGGAAGTAGGGGCCATGGCCCCTACCGCCTTACGAAGATCAGCTCCATTTGGAGATGAATTCGACTGTATGGGCGTTGACTTCGGCGGGGTTCGTAGCACTTAGAAAATGGTTTCCGCCTTCAACGATTTTCAACTCGGCAGACTTGGAGTTCGTGAAGCCCGCTATCTCTTTTCGGGCGTTCGCAATGCTGTATACCAAGTCCTCGGTTCCGTGCAGCCAAAGGACCGGGCATTCAACGTAATCCAAGCGACCGTGAAGCCCATCGCGGTCACGCAGATTGATTGCGCACATCCTGATACGCCGGCGTCCTTCGTCGCCCTTGTAATTTTCCCTGAGCTTTTTGGCCCAGAAGGCGCGAGCCTCATCCGAGACATTCACCCCCAGACCGGATTCGGCTAGGCCATCGCAATATTCATCTGAGGGTACCCAATCGGGTCCGACCGGCTTGGCGAGATCGAGGATCAGAGGATTGCAGAAGTCATCCGCGAACCAGCAATCTAGCTCCCTGCTTGCTGCACTTTCATAATCTAGCGACGTGCCGAGCGGAATGATGCCCTTAATCTTGCCTGGAGCCAGTATTGCCATTCGGACTGCTATCCAACCGCCCTGCGAGGTACCCAGGACGAAAGCTGAATCGATGCCCAACGTTTCGAGGACTTGGAGATTTGCGATTGCCGAGTCCCAATAGGTGAATTGTTCACTTCGGGTCCGGGTTACGCCGTGGCCGTAAGGCTCGATAGCAAGAAGGTTTACCTTGCTCACCAGGGCTTCGTCGGAGAACTGAGCGCGGTATAGTTCCGACGAAGTCGTGAATGAGTTCACAAGTACCAACGTCGGAAGCGCTGGGTTATACTCTGCGCCAAAACGGTAGCCAATCTGTGAGCCACCAAGATGTGGCACATCGGCCGTTTGAATTGCTTGCATTGCTGCCTCCTTGTTTCAATGCGGAACGGTGCATTCCAATGGACCGCCCTTGGTTACTGAAGAAATGACTGACCCGATTTCGGGAAGAACGGGTCTGGGCGGCGATCCAGATGTGCGCCGCCCTTACGTTTAGTTGGCGACGATCGGTTCGATCTTATACGGCTTATAGGCATCCGTCGGTGCATCGCACTTTTCGCAATTGATTCCCGGTGCGTTCGCCGCTTCCTTAACTTCTTTAGGAAGCGGTTGGATTGTGGCGCCATCGACGGCGGTGCCATCGATAGCGGACTTCATAGACAGTTCAGGGAGCATGACAGGATCCAAAACTTCCGTCACAAACGAGGACGGAACCTTGCTTTCCGGGAAGGCATTGCAGCCGTTTTCGAAACGGTCGCCCTCACAGACTTTGATATTCTCAGCCAGAACCCAAGGAAGCGGGTATTCGATATTCATGGGTTTGAGATCGCGTTTCTTAGTCAACACCTCCATCATAAGCTTGAAAGCATAGCCAGATGTTGCTGGCGGTGATCCAGACGACACGCCTTTCAGGCCTTTGGCTTGCATTGCAGGATTCGACAGAGCGAGCCGGAATCCATTGGAGTTCTCGCCCGTGACTGGAACCAGCCTGTCGCCTCTATCTAGTAGTGCTTGGATCGCTCCGTATTCGCCGGCTTGGGACCAGATACCGTTAACGTCAGGATGTGCCGCGAGTGCTTTGGCGGTTTCTTGCTGCGTCGTGCGGTCATCCCAGAACGAGTAATACTCCGCAACAACTTTTATGCCGGGATACTTGTTGAAGACACTCATCGCCCCGTCGGTGTGATGCTTGTCGACAGAGTTTCCCGGAACGCCACGGCTCAGAAAGATGTTGCCCTTTCCGCCAAGGATATTCACAAGAGCCTGCGCAGTATTTTCGCCGAAACCCGTCGTCAGGTAGCTGACATTGTAGGCGCATTTCTCGGTGACGGTTGCGTCATACATAAAGAACAGAACGCCTTGGTCGCAGCCGCGCTTTATCGTGCGGTTCAGCGCGGTCGATGAAATTGGAAAACTGATGATGCCATCGGCGCCATCGTCGACCATGCTTTCGTAGGCTGAGATCTGCGCCTGCGGGTCGGTGCCTGAAATGACCTCTTTCAGGTCCACCATGTCCTTGTAGGGTGGGGTAGCCGCCAATGCTTTGACGATATTTGCAGTTTCCGATTGCCAGGCGTTGCCAGAATAGCTCAGGCTCAAGTAGATCTTGAATTTCTTATCCTGTGCTCCCGCAGGCTGCGCAAGCATCGTCGCGGCCGCAAGCAGCGACACGGCCGCGAGCGTCATTTTCATTGTTTTGTTAAGCATTGGCTTCTCCTCCTCAAGATGCCTAATAGGGACGGCGCCCCTTCAATGCGGGGTCAGGGTTTCCTGAATCCACGCAGCCGTTCGAAGAACTCATCGCGCAGCACAAGCAGTGCGACGAGGATGATTGAACCCTCGATGATTGTGCGAAGGCCAAAATTTAGCCCGATTGCAGAAATGACGGTGCCAAGTGTCGTTAGCAGAATCGCACCACCGACGGTCCCCAGGAACGTTCCCCTTCCGCCAAGAATCGAGGAACCGCCGATTACCACAGCTGCAATTGACGGAAGCAGATAATTGTCTCCCATTCTGAGCGTGGCACCGTTCGAATAGCCGACCAGCATCATTCCGACGAAGCCCGCGCAAACGGCGCTTATCACGTACGGGAGAAACTGAATGAGGGTCACATTTATGCCCGCAATCCGCGCAGCTTGGACATTGGTGCCAACGGCATAAACGTGCCGGCCGAAGACACTGCGCGCTTGCAACACCCATCCAAAAAGGACGAAAGCGAGCAGAAGGAGAATGGATGCAGGTATTCCTGCGATCTGGCTTTTCATCAGATCCGTCAGTAGTTCAGGTGCCGCTCCTCGTGTTGTTCCATTCGTCATACCCAAGGTAGCCGACGCGACCATGATGGAGGTGGCCATGGACATGATAAACGGTGGAACTTTCAGCCAAACAACGCCGACCGCTGTGAGAGAGCCGACAAGGCCGCATCCAACGAGGACGAGTGGCAGCAGAAAAACAGCATCCGTATTCCCCGCACCAACCCAGGCTGTAGACAAAACACCACCCAGTGTTATGAGCGCTGGCAGCGAAAGATCGAGCCCTCCCGACAATATCACCAGCCCCTGTCCAAAGGAGAGGACAACGAGGAATGAACCCAGTGTCAGAACGGTTTCCACTTGGCTCCAGGATCCGAGCGATGGACTGATGAAGCGAGAGCCCAGAAGCATAGCGACACAAAGGACGGCGACGGAGGCAGCGCTGATGGTTTCTCTGTTGATTTTTGCGTTAGCACGCTTGTCCGGCAAGGCGATGTATGAGGTGTTTTGGGCGCGACTGGTCATTTGTTTTTCCTTTCACCCAAACGGGTTAGCAGCGCACTGAACATGACCGCGAAGATAAGGACCGCGCCCTGGAAGATGCCGGTGTAGAAAGAAGACACCCCGCTTGAAAACAGGACTTTCTGAAGCAGCATCAAGGTGGCGGCTCCCATGACGGAAGCGAACAGCCCCCCTTTTCCTCCAGACAGCGAGGTGCCACCAAGCGCGACCGCCGCGAACGAGAGCATGAGAAGCGGTTCGCCGGCCGTCGGGCTTCCGGTAGCGGTTTGCGCACTCAGCATGTATCCCGCCAATCCATAGATCATGCCGGCGAGGACGAACGCGAAGAAGCGAACCTTCAAGACAGGGATACCCGACAACCTGGCAGCATGTTCATCGGCGCCAATGGCGTAGAGCGCGATGCCAAAATCTGTCTTTCTCGCCAAAACCCAGAGGCATACAATCGAGCCAAGGATCAGTCCCGACACCGGGATAAAATTGAAGATCCGATCCGTGAGTTCATAACTGACCCACTCCGCAACCGCCCCGCCAGGCGCGTCCAGGATAAGAAGCGCGATGCCCTGACATACGATCATCGTGGCAAGGGTCGCGGCTATCGCCTGAATGCGCAGGTAGGCGACCAGCCACCCGTTTACAGCGCCGACGACGCCCCCTATCGCAAGGCAGATCGCGAGCGACGCAAGGGCTCCGCCTGGACCCTCGAGCGGATAGACCGCCATGACAACGTTCGTTATCGAAACAACGCCCGCAAGCGAAAGGTCGAAGCCGCGGCTGAGAACAACAATTGCCTGCCCGGCGCTGGCAAGAGCCAACGGAACCGTGTTGTTGATGAGGCTTGTGATCGCTCCCGCACCGAGTGCACGTGGCTGCTGAACGACGTAAACAACATAGAGTGCAATGTAGAGCGCCATTATAATGAAGGCCCCCCGCAGAAGGACGCTCTTCGTCGAGGGCTTGTGATGGACGACACCGGCCTTGCTCATCGCGTCGTCCTCAACTGGGCGGTGGCGCGGTGTCCGATCATCGCCGCGACCAGACCTTGCTCATCTATTGCCGAGCCCTCGAACGTTTCGGCAATCTTGCCCTGATAGAGAACCATGCAGCGATCTGCCAGTTGAACGATCTCCGGCAACTCCGACGAATAAAACATTACTGAACCGCCGCTGGCAGCAAATGCTCTAATTGCGCTATAGATCGCCTGCTTCGTTCCAACATCGACCCCGCGCGTGGGGTCAAATAGCAGTAGCGTGCGCGCCCCGGTTGCCAAAGTCCTCGCAATCAGAGCCTTCTGCTGATTGCCGCCGGAAAGGTCGCCAACTGCGAATGAAAGATAACGTTCGGTCAGTTCAACCTTCGCCCCCTCGGGGCCAGCCGCTTTGGCTTCCGCTTTCTGTCCTACCAACCTCGCGGTGGAAATCCTCGACAGGATCGGGACGACTATGTTAGTCGCCGTGCTCAGCCCGGCAAAAATACCCTCTGTTTTGCGCTCTTCGGGAAGATATGCGATGCCACTACCAGCCTTGAGCGCATTGCGCGGACTCGAAATAGAGTGCTCCCGGCCATCAATTTCTATCGAGCCTGACTTTGCAGCCTCCAACCCGGCAAGACACCGGAACAAAGACCTTTGGCCCTGCCCTTCCAATGCCGCTACAGCAAGAATCTCGCCTGGCCGCACGTTGAATGACGCATCCACCAAAAGACCGCTGCTGAGGGAATGTACCCTCAGACGCGGCGCCGCGTCTTTAATGGCACTCCTTACATGTTTTCTGACATGATCGTCGCGACGACCGACCATCATTTCGAATATGTCGTCGTTGCTTGCCTGGCTCAAAGAGACGCTTGCGATTGTGCGGCCGTTTCGCAGCACCGTTGCGCGCTGGCAGATCTCGCGAACCTCAGCAAGTCGATGTGAAATATACAGAACCGCCACGCCGCGATCCGTTGCACTTCGTATTTGGCCAAACAGCCAATCCGTTTCCGCAAGCGACGCGGTTGGTTCGTCCAGGATCAATACCCGTCGAGCATTTTCCAGTGCTCTGACGATCTCAAGACGTTGCCGGTCAGCCAGAGGAAGTGAAGAAACTTCAGCGGCGGGGTCGAGGCGTTCAAGGCTATATTGCGCCAAAATGGATGACGCCCTTCGCATCGTCTCGCGTGCGGACAGGATAAAGAAAACACTCTTCGGGATCCGTGGCAGGAGCAAGTTCTGCGCTACCGACAGGTTCGGTACAAGGCTCAGTTCCTGGAACGCCGTGGACACTCCCTGATGCCGCGCTTCAGTAATCGACTTAGGCTGATACGGCTCGCCGTGGAGGTTCATCGCGCCACAGTCCGGTACGACAGCACCTGCCAATATTCGAACCAGAGTTGATTTCCCGGCTCCGTTCTCTCCGAGAAGCGAATGGACCTCGCCTGCGCGCAAGTTGATGTCAGCCTGTTCTAAGGCGACTGTCGCACCGTATGATTTTCCCACCCGAGTGACAGACAGTTCTAGCCCATCGGATACGGCAGGCACGCAAGCCCCTGAGATCGACATATTTCCTCCTCCCTCTGTGCAGTAATCCCATCTTTGGGGACCTCGCAGCCCAAATGGGCAATCTCCGTCTTCTGCTCCTCCAGAAGACGCTGCGTTCCTCATGAACCAACGCAGCGATATAAACTAACCATGAAACCAGGTTGCCTTACAAGTGTTATTTTAATAATTCTCAACACGCTTGCGCTTGCAACAATTCTTATCGGTACTCGGCGGTGAGTACTTCGCCCCAGCGGCCGGCTACGCCCCAGAACCCTCTAAATCAGTTCGTTAAGGTGCTTCGAATCAAAGCCTGCCAAACCAGCATCGTCGCCTTCGCGTATTTTGATGACCCAATCGGGATCACTTATCAGAGCGCGTCCAACCGCTATCAAATCAAACTCATTTCGTTCCATACGTTGAATCAGATTATCGATACCAACGCTGGTAGAACTCTGTCCTGCGAATGCAGCAACAAACTCGCCTGATAGTCCAACCGATCCAACGCTGATGGTTGCTGCGCCAGTCAACTTCCTTGCCCATCCTGCAAAATTAAGACCATTCAGCCCGTCAAACGATGGGAATTCCGGCTCCCAGAAGCGTCGTTGAGAACAATGCAGGACATTGACACCAGCTTCTACGAGCGGCTGGAGCCACTCAGCCATTTCAGCAGGGGTGGTGACCACGCGCGCCTTGTAGTCCTGCTGTTTCCATTGGCTAACACGAAGGATGATTGGAAAGTCCGGCCCGACCGCTGACCGAACCGCTGCTATCAGTTCTCGGGCAAAACGAGAACGCTCGGCTATTGTATTTCCGCCATATCGATCTGTGCGCTGATTGGTGCCGCTCCAGAAGAACTGGTCAATGAGATAGCCATGGGCGCCGTGCAATTCCAGCGTATCGAAGCCCAGCTGTTTCGCCGCCACGGCAGCTCTAACAAAAGCGTCAATTGTGTCGGCGATCGCCTCCTCATTCATCGGTTCGCCGCGAGGGCAGTCGGGCGCCTCTATGCCGGAAGGGCTTTCGATCTGGCCGTCCGGCTCCCAATCGGTCAGTGAGGTTTTGCTCGCTCCAGTATGCCAAAGTTGAGGCCCCATCCGGCCCCCTCCAGCATGAACGGCGTCGATGACCTTCTTCCACCCCAGGAGCGGTCTCTCCCCGTGAAAAAATGGCACTCCGGGGTCGTTGCGAGATGCGGGTCGATCCACCACCGTACCCTCAGAGAGGATCAACCCCACCCCGCCTTCCGCTCGTCTGCGATAGTAATTCGCGTTGATGTCGCCTGGGACACCATCTTGAGCGAGGGCCCGAGTCATAGGGGCCATAACGATGCGGTTGGGAAGCGTCATCGAGCCAATCGTTACTGGTTCGAAAAGGATCTGGCGGTTCATCTGACTTCCACCCGTAATCATTTTGCAGTCGCGTCAATCGCCCTGCCAAGGAAGGCTGCTGCATTTGCGATCGCCTCTCTACCTTCGGCAAGTTCGGCCTGAAACATGTGCCAGACGTGGAACATGTTGGGCCAGACTTCCAACGTGACGCGAACGCGATTTTCGCCAAGGTGTGATGCTAGTCGGATCGCATCGCTCAACATCAGTTCAGCTTCACCGATCTGCACCAGTATGGGCGGTAAGCCTCGTACATCTGCAAAGACAGGTGATGCTTCTGGGCTGTTCGGCAACGCTTCCCCGAGAAAAGTGCGGGCCATCAAGTCAAGGCCCGCCTTCGTGTTCAAGGGGTCTAAGCCTTCACGATTAAACATCGAAGGTCCAGTATGCTCCAGGTTAGCCCAAGGCGACAAGGCAGCGCCACCCGCTGGTAGCGGCAGGCCGGCATTTCGAGCCATCACCATGACAGATACCACCATCGCTCCGCCTGCAGAGTCGCCAGCGAACGTAACTGACCGCGGATCTTGACCCCTTTCGAGCAGCCAACGGTACGCAGCGAAGGTGTCTTCGATTGGCATTGGGAAAGGGTTTTCCGGCGCTAGCCGGTAGTCCGGCAAATAGACCCTCGCTTTCATCGCCGCCGCAAACGCCGCGGCCAAGCCATGATATCCACCAGGTCCGCCAACGATATATGCGCCGCCATGAATATAGAAAAGCACCCTGTCGCCCAAGACAGTCTCGGGCGTAATCAACGTTCCGGGTACCCCGCCCATATCAATCGTCTCAACCCGTACGTCTTCAACAACGGGATGTTCTGCCATTTTGGAGATGTAAGATTTGCGGATTTCCTCAATCGTCACATCCTTGTTTTGGCCGAGGATAAAAGGACCGAGATCCTGTAGACTGTTGGCCCACTGATCCAGTCGACGGGTAACGATTTCATTGAAAGCCATTGTAAGCGTCCTTGATAGTAGGGATCTTTCCTGTCACCTATAAGGGAATTATTGGCGAATTGGCGTCACCACTGCGAGGACGGACGAGCTGAAATGACCTTGGGACACATCAACGACATCGCGGCCTTTGTCGCTGCGGCGGAGACTGGAAGCTTCGTCGCTGCAGCACGCGTCCGCGCGATGACCAGATCAGGTATTGCAAAGAGCGTCTCACGACTTGAAAATCGCCTTGGGGTCAGGCTCTTTAATCGAACAACCCGCAGCCTCGGATTGACAGACAGCGGCTCAGCGTTCTTTGAACGATACTCAGAAATCCTCTCCGACCTTGAGGATGCAGAGTTCTCGTTATCGAGCGGATATGGAGAACCGCAAGGGATGTTCAGATTGACCGCGCCGGCGACGTTCGGTCGAGTTATGATACTTCCGCTGCTCAACCAGTTCCTCAACGACTGGCCACGACTTAGGGCTGAGGCAAGCCTGACAGATAGGGTAAATGACATCATTGCAGATGGCTTTGATCTAGCGATCCGCATCGGAGAGATGCGTGAAAACACGAGCCTTATTGCCAGAACAATAGCCACTCAGCGCGATATTGTCGTGGGAAGCCCTGCGTATTTGGATGGCAGGCAACCGCCGCGAGCGCCGGAAGATCTCACGCAGCACAACTGTCTTAGCTACGTTAACGCCGGGCAACATCGAGCATGGAGGTTTTCTATGAGCGGAGAGGTCATTGCTATAAGGCCTAAGGCGCGACTCGCTCTTGACGGCGGCGAAGTACTGCGAGATGCGGCCATCTCTGGAGCCGGGCTAGCCTTCCTCCCGACCTATCTCGTAAATGAGGATATCGCTGCGGGTCGTCTCCGTGAGGTACTTGCAGATTTCGCAGCACCGCCGATTCCGATCAGCGCAATTTATCCCAGTCGTCGCCATCTCGCTCCCAAAGTGCGTAAGTTCATTGATCTGGTAACGATGAACCGGTGAGCGAGCTGTGATGGTTTTGCTGTTATGGGCTTTTGGGTTCATTGCGTCAGCTTCCGCACCACCTACATAAGTGCAGGCCATCGTTGTCCAGATCGCGTCCCAGGGAGTGGTGTAGCTTCGGCTTTCGCCGTGCTCTCCGGTCGAGGCCGGGAGTGGATCAGCTCGCCGCAGCGGGCAGGCTGATGATCGGATCATCGCTCATTGCGGCCATGGTCTCAAGTGTCATGTAGCGAGCACGCTGGACGGCCCATTCATCGTTGTGTTCGAGCAGGAGCGCACCGACGAGCCGGACGATGGCATCATCGTTGGGAAAGATGCCGACGACATCGGTTCGCTTCTTGATCTCGCCGTTGAGGCGTTCGATCGGGTTTGTTGAATGAAGCTTTGCCCAATGCTGTTTGGGAAAGGTCATATAGGCCAGCACATCTTCTTCAGCACTGTCCATGAGACTGGCGAGTTTCGGCACTTTTGGTCTGATCTGGTCGGCGACGCTGCGCCATTGGGCACTTGCAGCCTCCGGCGTGTCCTGAGCGAAGGCGGTTGCGATGAAGGCCGACACGACGCGTCGTCCGCTCTTTCCGGCATGGGCGAGCGCATTGCGCATGAAGTGGACCCGGCACCTCTGCCAAGTCGCGCAAAGGACTTTTGAGACGGCGGCTTTGATGCCCTCATGCGCATCGGAGACAACGAGCTTGACGCCACCGAGGCCACGTCGGGTCAGCTTGCGCAGGAATTCCGTCCAGATCGGCTCTGCCTCTGACGTGCCGATCTCCATCCCCAGCACCTCGCGCCGACCGTCGGTGTTGACGCCGACGGCGATGATGACGGCAACGGAGACAATACGACCGCCCCGCCGGACCTTCAAATAGGTGGCATCGATCCACAGATAGGGCCAGTCACCCTCGATCGGGCGTGCAAGGAATGCCTTGACCTTGTCGTCGATCTCCTCGCAAAGGCGACTGACCTGGCTCTTGGAGATGCCGCTCATGCCCATGGCTTTGACCAGGTCATCGACCGAGCGTGTCGAGACGCCCTGGATGTAGGCTTCCTGGATAACGGCAGTCAGGGCCTTCTCCGCCATGCGGCGCGGCTCAAGGAACCCAGGGAAATAGCTGCCGGTGCGGAGCTTCGGGATGCGTAGCTCGACCGTCCCGGCCCGTGTTTCCCAATCCCTGTCCCGGTAGCCGTTGCGCTGGGCAAGCCGAAACGCGTTCTTCTCGCCATAGGCCGCGCCCGTCTTCGCGCCGACCTCCAGTTCCATCAGCTTCTCCGCGGCAAAGCCGATCATCTCGCGCAGCAAATCGGCGTCCGCACTCTTCTCAACAAGCGAGCGCAGGTTCATCATCTCGTCGGTCATCGGTGGTCTTCCTTCAGGTTGGTCTTGAACAACCCAAACCTACCGGAAAAACACTGGTGACCACCTGCTAGCTACACCACCCTTTGGGACACGATCGTTGTCCAACACAAATGGTGGCGAGCGACAACAGCAACATCGTCATTTCCTAGAATGCCACAGCTTAGGCATCGCTGCGCCGGTGAGAAAGCTTGGACCGAAGGGGCTCTCTATCTTCTGAATTTCACCATTACAAATTCAAGGTCTCCCAGGATGAGGTTACATTTGAGCGCACGGCCGCCTCGATGAACGCCAGCCCGGCAATGCCTTCGCGAATGCCAGGATAGATCACGTCCGAGGCGAGTTTTGCACCGGACCGGACTGCCATGATCGCGTCTGCGGCCTCCCTGTAGATGGTTGCAAATCCCTCAAGGTAACCTTCCGGATGCCCCGCCGGCACGCGGCTGACGCGGGCCGCGGACGGGCCGCTGCCGGCCCCGTTGCGGGTGATGATCCGCCTCGCTTCGCCATAGGGCGTGTAGCTCATCTGGTTGAGCGTCGCGTGGCTCCACTCAATCCCCGCCCTGTCGCCATAAACGCGCAACGTCAAGCAATTCTCGTTGCCGACGGCAACCTGGCTTGCCCAGAGCATGCCCTTGGCACCGCTGGCATAACGAAGCAAAATGTTGGCGCTGTCGTCGAGCCTGCGGCCGGGGACAAAGGACGTCAGGTCCGCGAGCAGACGGTTCGGCGTTTCACCGGTGACGAAGGCAGCCAGATTGAACGCATGCGTGCCGATATCGCCGATGGAGCCTCCGGCGCCGGACCGCGAAGGGTCCGTCCGCCATTCCGCACCCTTGGCGCCGGTGCTTTCAGCGGCTTCCGTCAACCAGTCCTGAGCATATTCGACCTGCACGTGGCGCAGTTTGCCGAGCGCCCCGGCAGCGACCATGTCGCGCATCTGCCGGATCATCGGATAGCCCGTATAGTTGTGCGTGAGCACGAAAAGCCGGCCGCTCCTTTCGATGATGCCAGCGAGCGCTCTTGCCTCATCAAGCGTTGTCGTGACCGGCTTGTCGCAGATCACGTGGAAGCCGGCTTCAAGGAAGGTGCGGGCCGGACCGAAATGCATATGGTTGGGCGTGACGATCGCGACCACCTCAATGCCGTCTTCACGGGCGCTTTCGCGTGCGGCCATCACTTCGAACGAGGCGTAACAACGATCGTCCGCCAATCCCAGGTCACGGCCGGAGGCAAGCGCCTTTTCGGCATTCGAGGACAAGGCGCCTGCAACGAGTTCGTAGCGATTGTCCAGGCGAGCGGCGATCCGGTGGACGCCGCCGATGAATGCGCCCTGGCCGCCGCCGATCATACCGAGCCGGATACGATGTGGATTTCCTATGCTCACCGTCTGCAATTCCCTAAATGCCGAGGACACGGCGGTTGGTGGCGTCATCGACACCACTCTTGGCAAAATCGTCGAAGGCGTGTTCCGTCACCCGGATGATATGATCGCGAATGAAGCCGACACCTTCCCGTGCACCGTTTTCGGGATGCTTGAGCGCGCATTCCCATTCGAGCACGGCCCAGCCGTCGAAGTCATGTTGGGTCAGCTTGGAAAACACGGCGCGGAAATCGACCTGGCCATCGCCGAGGGATCGGAACCGCCCCGGTCGCTCGACCCAGCCTGGTAACCGCCATAGCCCCCCGACCGACCGGTCGGATTGAATTCGGCATCCTTGACATGGAAGGCGCGGATCCGCTCATGGTAGATGTCGATGAAGTCGAGATAGTCCATGGCCTGCAGCACGAAATGCGACGGATCGTAGAGGATAGCCGCACGGGCATGCGACCCCGTTGCCTCCAAAAATCGTTCGAAGGTGATCCCGTCGTGCAGGTCCTCCCCCGGATGCAATTCGTAACAGACGTCGACACCGCTGGCGTCGAAAGCGTCAAGGATCGGCGTCCAGCGCGTTGCAAGCTCCGCGAAGGCCTCTTCGACTAGACCGGAAGGGCGCTGCGGCCATGGATAGATATAGGGCCACGCCAGTGCGCCGGAAAACGTCCCATGACTTTTCAGGCCGAGATATTCCGAAGCCTTGGCGGCGGATTTCAGCTGGTTGACGGCCCATTGCTGACGTTCGGTCGGCTTTCCGCGAAGCTGCGGGGGAGCAAAGCCATCGAACAGGGTGTCGTAGGCCGGATGCACGGCCACCAGCTGCCCCTGGATATGGGTTGAAAGCTCGGTGATCTCGATACCATGCTCGGCAATGCGTTCACGAACATCGTCGCAATATGCTTTCGACTGTCCGGCAATGTCGAGATCAAAGAGGCGCGGATCGGTAGGGATCTGGATCCCCTTATACCCGAGCGATGCCGCCCATGCGGCGAGATTATCGAGTGTGTCGAATGGCGGGTTCTCGCCGAGAAACTGGGCAAGAAAGATTGCCGGGCCCTTAATCGTTTTCATATTCTACCTTTCTGGTCAGCCTTCGATCCGGATTGCACCGCAAACATCGATGCCCGGATGGGCCGCTTGGTGTTAATCGGCATCTGCCGCGTCGGTTAGAAGCGCAGCCGAAATGCAGACCGGCTCATCGTCTGCACACCGGCTTGGCGACTGAGCAAGCGCCATCGAAAACGGTGACCAAATCAGCCGAGCACGATCTCGAATCCGGTTCGAAAGGGAGGGCTCCGCAAGTGTGGTTCGCCCCGTGGCCGTGCACCGCCGCGGCAGGGGTCTAATGCCACTATCAAAGACGCATCGTTGTTTCCGTGTCGAATAACGAGACGTGGGCCGCATCGATAACAAACTTCACGGACGAATTACGTTCGAACTTACTCGTCCCAGGCATTCGGATCGCGAACCGATTGGCGCCGGTCTGGACCCAGATCACCGTGTCAGCACCAAGCGTTTCAATGAAATCGATGGTGCCGTGCTGAACTGCTTCCGCACTGGATTTGGCTAGCCGTATATTCTCACAGCGCACGCCCAAAATTACCCGTCCGGAGACGCTTTCTTGCGAGAACCTGTAGTTGGTAAGATCGATCACCAAGCCATCTGAGTAAAAGCGCGGCACACCTTCAACATGTCCAATCTCTCCCTCTATGAAGTTCATGATGGGCGAGCCAATGAAGCCGGCAACAAACTGGTTGCTTGGATACTGATAAATTTCTTCAGGTGATCCAAGCTGCTGTATGATCCCTCCCTTCATCACGGCTATACGATCCGCCAAAGTCATCGCTTCGACCTGATCGTGCGTGACATAGATCATGGTATTGCCGAGTGCGAGATGAAGCTTCTTCAATTCGACACGCAACTCATTCCGCAATTTTGCGTCAAGATTGGAAAGCGGTTCATCGAAAAGAAAAACGTCGACTTTGCGGACAAGCGCCCGGCCGATCGCGACACGTTGCCGCTGGCCACCAGATAGCTCAGACGGCTTGCGATTCATCAAACTTTCAATCTGGAGGAGGCGAGCGGCTTCCGCCACCCGCTCCTTGATCTCGCCTTTGGGTAGCCCAGAAACTCTAAGACCAAAGGAGAGATTTTCACTGACGCTCATGTGTGGATAGAGCGCGTAGGATTGGAAGACCATCGCAATTCCGCGGTCCTTGGGCTGTGCCCAAGTTACATTTCGTCCGGAAATCCAAATCTCCCCGTCCAGGATATCCATCAGCCCTGCAATGGAATTCAGGAGGGTGGATTTACCACATCCCGAAGGCCCTAGAAGGACAAGGAACTCGCCGCGTTGAATGGACAGGTTCAGCCCATCAATGACCTTCAGCGAATTATACTGAATGGTAAGATCGTTAACCGCAACGGAGACGGCGTTGACATTGTCCATTGAGTTCAGCCCTTCACTGCGCCCGCCGCGATACCGCGTACGAACCATTTGCCAGAAATAAAATATACGAGAAGAGGCACTGCTGCCGTTAGAAGTGTGGCAGCCATATCAACGTTATAGGCTCGTTCGCCAAAGCTGGTGCTCACAACCGCATTCAGTTGCGCGGTCATTGGCAAATTATCTCGGCCCGCGAATATCAGCCCGAAAAGATAGTCGTTCCAGACCCCGGTAACCTTCAGGATCATCGCGACGATGATGATGGGCTTAGACATCGGCAGGATGATATAAAAGAGAATCTGCCAAAAGCCGGCGCCATCGACCCTGGCCGCTTTAAAAACCTCGATTGGCAGGCCGGCAAAATAGTTCCGGAACAGCAATGCGGTGATTGGGACGCTGAAGATTACATGTACGATAACAATCGATGCTAGCGAGTTGTAGATGGAAAACTTGGACAGTATCACGACCAGAGGATAGATGAACATCTGTGCTGGCAGCAGCGTTCCTACCATCATCATGCTGAACAGCGCCCTCCCCCCTCTCGCATTCCAGTAATGAAGCACGTAGCCGTTGATCGCGCCGAGCAATAGGCTCAACGCCGTACTCGGCAACGTGATTTTTACGGAGTTCCAGAACCCGACTCTCACGCCGTTACACTCAAGTCCTGTACAGGCTTTAAACCAAGCCTGGCGCCAGGCATCGAGCGTCCAAGCGTGCGGCAACGAGAAGATGCCGCCCATTCTGATTTCGTCCATAGGCTTGAACGACGTTGCGATCATGATGTAAAGCGGCGCCGCGAAAAACAGAATCCCTGCCAGCAGGACTGCGTAAACGGCCATCTGCTTATAATCAAAGGCGCGAGGGCGCGCGCCGCGCTGAAACACCGCTTCCATTTTCATCCCCCTTAGTTTCTCGTCCTGCGAAGCGACCGAGCGAAATACCAGGGTGCCAATATCGCCAGTACGCCGACCAACATGACGACCGATGCCGCGGAACCCAAACCAATGTTCTGGCGATCGAAAAAGTAATCCATCGCAAATTTCGCCGGAACTTCAGTTGATATTCCCGGACCTCCGCCGGTGAGCGCAATAACCAAGTCATACGACTTGATAACCCCCAGCATGAGAAGGATTGTTGCTGTGCTAATCATGGGGACGAGCTGTGGCAGGATGATTGAGATATAAGTCCGCCAGGCAGGGATGCCGTCTATACGCGACGCCTTCCAGATGTCCGCGTCCACCCCGCGCAACCCCGCCAGCATGAGCACCATCACGAGACCGGATGAATGCCATATGCCGGCAATAACAATCGTGAAGATCGCCATGTCGCGCCGGACTATCCAGTCGAAGACAAATGTCTCCCAGCCCAGAGATCGGACAGTTTCTTGTATTCCCAGGCCGGGATTGAACATCCACTGCCAAACCAGTCCAGTCACAATGAAAGACATCGAATAGGGATAGAGGATGAGTGTCCTAAACCCCGATTCAAAGCGAACCTTTTGATCCAACATGATGGCGAGCAAAAAGCCAATCAGCAGGCAGCCACCCACAAAGAGTGGACCGAAGATCGCCAAGTTTACGAGAGAGACGAGCCACCGCTGAGAGGAAAACAAAGTCACATATTGCTCGAGACCGACAAAAGTTCCGGTGGGCAAAAGCCTCGAGTTCGTCAGAGACAGTTGAACTGTCCAGGCCAGTGTTCCTACATAAAATATGAGGACAATCACCCATGTTGGCGTAAGTGCGAGGTCGGCAATACCGAACCATCGAGATCGAGCGGGCATTTCCAAGTCCTAACTTCAAGTTCGAAACCTACCGCTGATCACACGAATGAGTGCCGATCAGCGGTGCGATATATTCCGGTCGGTTATTCGAACTTGGCTGCGAATTCGTCGATAAAATCCTGCGGCTCGAGTGTGTCATTGCTCCACAATTCCGTAATCAGATCCCGGATCTCACCGAGAGTTTGTGGGTCGAGGTAAACATAAGGAGACAGAACAACGTTCTCCGGCTGCTTGGCAAGTTTGTACCCAACCTGGACGCAGGGATCGAACTTCGAAGGGTCTAGGTCTGTTCGGGCTGGCATTGACCCTCTCTTCACCGCGAATTGCGTCTGCACTTCCTTGCTAAGGAAGGTCATCGCAACGAGGTCTTGGGCAGCCATGGCCTTCGGGTCTTTCGTTTCCGGGAAAGCAAAAATATCGCCACCCAGGACAACGACACCGTTGTCGAGGCCGACATTACACCCGTAGTCCGTCTGGCTGTTTTTCCCTGCGGCGACGTATTCGCCGCGGCCATATTCCCCGATAAACTGCATGGCTGCACGGTTTGTAACAACCAGAGCAGTTGTGTCATTCCAATTTCGACCTTCGGCGCCTGCATCAGTGTAGCTTTTCAGGCGACGGAATATTGTGACGGCTTTCGCGAACTCCGCGGAATGCACCGCGTCGAATTTCTTTTCGGCAAGGATTTGTCGGTATATTTTGCCTCCATCGACGCTGGCCAAAACGGTCCCAAACAGATTCAACTCAAAGGACGGCGTGCCACTCTGCGCGAGCGGTATAAATCCCGCTGCCCGGACTTTATCAAACATTCCGAAAAGGCCGTCCCATGTCGTCGGGATCTCCTTTATGCCTGACTTTGCAAGGACCTCTCGTGAATAATACATCATATTCAACGACTGGATCGTGGTTTGGACAGCATAGAAGTGACCATCGCCCGCATTCCACTTTACGATCTCTGCCGGCAAAACGTCGCGCCATTTCTCCTTTTCGGCGACCTGGTCGACGTTGCGCAAAAGATGTTGGCCAGAAAGACTTTTCACCGTACCAAACGAGGTCATGAAGGTTGTGGGCGGATTGCCCCCTACAATACGGTTTGTCGCCGCTTGCTCACGGGTTCCGGCGGAGACCGCCGCATCAACCCATTTACCACCCGAAGAATTGATTGCATCAACAAGGACCCTCATTGCCGCGGATTCGCTAGCTGACGTCCAGGAGTGCAAAACCTCTACGTCAACCTTGTCTTCTCCTAAGGCCCCCGATGCCGAGGCGATGAGGGCCAGTACTGCCGCTGCTGTTGCACGCCACTGTTTCATGAGTTCACCCTGTTTTGGATCGGCGCACAATTTAGGCAGGCCGTCACGTTGATTAAATGCTGAGCGGAAAACTTGGCAGAAGTTTTTTGGTTGTCAACGTAATAAGTTATAACAAATAGCATCACGCCCAGGTCATTCCCCAAGGCATTGGGTTTTAACAGTTATTTCTACCGCGGGTCATGATAGCTATGGCGTCACGCGTTGGTGTCACGTGTTATAGGTTATTACGTGGCTTGACATGAGCGGGTCTATGCGGTGTGTTTTGAGGGACGTGCCCGTAAGCGCCTGGCACCGCCACACCTGAGGCGGAGGCTGAAAGTTGCACGATCAGTTTGAATCCACATCAAGCCAAGAGCCCCGCGCAAGGCCTCTTGGTCCCAGCCGCGGCACACCTTCATGCGAAATGATATTCGCAATCGAGTACTTCGAAATGCGAGCAACTCGCGTCCAAAAATTAATCCGAAAGCACAAAGATCATGTCAATTTCGACCCCATTCGCCTTCCAACTTTATTCGGCCAGAAATTTTTTTCCGCTAGAGAATGTCCTCAGAAATCTCGCTGAGATAGGCTTCACGAATGTTGAGCCATTTCCTTCCTTGTACGACGATCCGGCTTCGCTCAAAGCTATGCTTAGCAACTATGGCCTCACAGCTAAAAGCGGTCATGTCTCTTTGCGAGACATCGAGGAAGATTCGGATCAAACATGCCGGATGGCCGAGACTCTGGGGATGGAAACAATAGTGCTTCCGTTCATCCCCGCGAACATCCGCCCCACAGACAAACAAGGATGGTTGGAAATGGGGGAACGCCTTTCTGCCGCTTCACGCGTCTTTGCCAAGCGTGGATTTAACTTCGCTTGGCACAACCACGACTTTGAATTCGAGGCATTGCCAGACGGAACAATACCGCTTGAACTGCTGCTTGGTGAAGATGTGATGTGGGAGGCGGATCTGGCGTGGGTGGTCCGCAGTGGCAATGATCCAAAACACTGGCTGAAACTCTACAGCGGCCGTATTCCCGCCGTACATGTCAAAGATCTGGCTTTGCCTGGCGAAAAAGTCGACGAAAAAGGGTGGGCCGACGTTGGTACTGGTGTCGTACCATGGGCTGAACTCTGGCCTCTCGCCGTCGAATCTGGAGCGAAAATCATGATCGCTGAACACGATCAACCCGCGGATTACGACCGGTTTGCGCGGCAATCTTACCGTACTATGTCCAAGCTCAGTGGTGGGAACTAAACTTATGGTGATGCGAGTTGGCGTTGTCGGTTGCGGCAATATTTCAAAGATCTACCTCTCAATGGCAAACCGATTTCGAGATATCGAAATAGTTGCGATAAGTGACTTGCGACCTGAGGTCGCTGCGACACAGGCAGAACTCTTTCTCCTACGCGCAATGCCGGTTCATGAATTGATCGACAGTGACGATATCGATATCGTATTGAACCTCACAATCCCATCCGCCCATGCGGATGTTTCTATCGCAGCCCTGACGGCTGGAAAGCACGTCTACTCCGAGAAGCCACTGGCAGCATCCCTGGTTGACGGTCGGCGGATTGCCGAAGCGGCAAAGCGAACTGGGCTGCGCGTTGGAGTTGCTCCCGATACCTTTCTGGGAGCAGGCGCACAAACAGCCCTGCGCCTGATGGAAGACGGCGCGATTGGAACGCCGATTATCGGTTCGGCAGCCATCATGTCACGCGGCATGGAGCACTGGCATCCAAACCCAGAGTTCTTCTTTAAGCCCGGGGGCGGACCCGTCCTCGACATGGGCCCCTATTACGTGACGACCCTTGTCGCGATGCTGGGACCGGTTCAAAAGGTGAGTGCAGTCGGCCAGATCGGCCTCGCCGAGCGGACTGTCACGGCCGAAGGCTCTCCCGTCCTTGGGTCAACCATCAAGGTTGAGGTGCTTACCAGCGTCCAGGCAATCTTGACCTTTCAATCTGGCGCTCAGGTCACGTTGCAATGCAGCTGGGACGTATGGAAGCATGGGCTTTTGCCGATTGAGGTTCATGGTACAGCGGGTTCAATCCGTGTGCCCGATCCGAACACTTTCGGAGGTGTGGTTTCTGTATCTGCCGCGGGTGCTGAGTGGGAGCCAATTGAGACCTCAGAACTTGCTTTCGGTGCACCGAATTGGCCGCTGGATGCCCCTGCACGGGTGAATTATCGTGGTCTCGGCCTTGCCGAAATGGCAAACGCAATTATCCACGATCGCCCGCACCGTGCAAACGCTGCACTTGGTCTCCATGTGCTAGCGGTTCTGGAGGGAATCTTGCAATCGGCTAGAGAAGAAAAGCCTGTTATCATTCAAGAGGCGTGCGAACGACCTGCTCTGTTGCGGCAGTCTGAAGCTCTCGAACTGCTAGCCAGCGCGGCATCAATAGCGTGACCGTTAAAGCGAGACAGACGTCTGCGTCTTTGTATGGCGCTTTGTGTCGCTGGTGATCAATCAGCTACCCGCGGGCGTTGGGCGACCGGGACAACGTGACACAGCGCTGCGTTGGCTCGGTGATCCAGTCTGCCTCCGCGGGTAGCAGCATTTGGCGATCATAATGTGAATGTGCACGATGGGAATGCCGAACTCACGCGCTATTGGCCGCATGCCGGCCGCCTCAACAAGCGCAATGCAATATCCTGCCGTTCTCCGAAGGACAGATAACGCCCCGTTCACGGCTTCTCTCATGGAGCCAGATGTGCCGGAGGCATGGAGGCATTCCTCGTGCACCAGAACCAGCCTCGCTCGACCGCACGCGGCAGTATTGACAGGGTGCCGTTCACGACACTTTGAAGTCCTTGATCCCGCCACCTCGAATGCGGGAATGGTTTAACAACGGCGATTTATGGCATCACTCGCCGACATCCCCGGCGGAGGCGGCGCAGCGGTATCACGCAGTGCCGGAAGCAGGCACCATCTATCGCAGAAGCCCTTTACTTCCGTCAATGATGTCAAATTGGATGGCCGCACGACACCTGTCGGGATCGCGATCACGTAGCGCTTTCAAGACATGCTCATGAGGATGAGGGTTCCAATCTGGCACCCCACTTTCGTAGAGACGTGCTAAAATTGGTCCGCAGCGGACCCAGAGATTTTCGACAATTCCCTGTAATATCGGCAACCGGGACATCTTACACAGGGTGAGATGAAATTCAGTATTGTATTTAACAGCATCAACAAAGGAATCAGTATCGTGGCTGGCCAATATTCTAGCTTGGATAGCTTCCAATGTATCAATCTCACAGGGCATCGCGACCAGCGCCGCTACTGCGGCTCCACGGCCCTCCAAATCAATCCTTATATCGCGAATTTCTGTGAGTTCAGCAGTTGTCAAAGTCGGAACGATGACTGTGCCACGCGAATCGAGCCGCAAGGCGTCAATTGAAATTAATTTTAGAAATGCCTCACGCATCGGTGTAGCGCTAATGCCAAAGCGCTTGGACATTGGACGCAACAGCAAGCGTTCACCTGGCAGCAGGTACCCACTCATAAGTGCATCCCGAAGTTCAAGATATGCCCTATCGCTCAGGTTATCTTTGGTAATTTTAGGCTCCCAAATTGGGCGGTCATTAACCATTCGTCGCGCGTCTCCAGACTGCGTAAATCTTATCCGGGCTCATATTTCACTCGTAATAACACAGTTTATCTTGGATGAAATGCTCGTAAGTTCAATTCTTTAGGTGCGATTGCGTGCGCGCCGTTTCTGGAAGTTGCCGCCCCAACTCCAACAATGCACTGCCAATAGGTTTTCCAATGCGCGCAGACGTAGGCTTAGGGTCGCGCTCCTCCGTCGTCGATGGGTTGCTCTCCCTATCACTGAAGGCCGGCTAAGTGACCTATCTCTTGTCAACTATCGAGGGAAATCGATATTCAGCGGGGCGGATATCGATAAAGTCCTTGCCTGTCCGGCTATATGCTGGGCGCGAGTTCGGCGGACGGCGGCGCTTTGGCACCTTCTGCGGAATGCCGGTCGCGTTTGTTCACAAAGCATTCTGTAAAACCGCGATTGGGACAGTCTTAAAATGTTGCTGTTGTAAGGCAACTTGGTTATAAGGCCACCAAGAAAACAAAGGAGTGTATCATTCGTGGTTGGTGAATTTACAACAGAACCCGACGCCATGCTTCGCGTCCGGATGAACGCCCAGGATACGACATATCGTAGCGTGATCATTCCCGCCGCGAGGATCATGGGGCTGTTTGCCGATTGTGTGACGCAAGTCACGCTGCGCGAAGACGGAGACGGTAGTTTGCTGGCCGCTTACGAAAATGCACAGTTTAAACAATCGGTCCATATCGGCGACTATCTGGAGATCCAGGCGCGCGTCATCAAGCGCGGAAATAGGTCGCGGCATTTCGCGATGGTGGCGCTTCGCCATATTAGAACGCCAGGTCCCGGCGAGCCTGACACGCCGCCGGCTGTCATTTGCGCCTCTCCTGAGCTCGTTGCTGAAGCTGTCTTGGTCGTTGTCGTTCGAAAGAAAGACGGCGCCTGAAGTCTATTTTCCACGTTCCAAGAGCCTTGTCCCAGCTTGTGCAGGTAGAGAAAATGCTGACCCTCGAAAATTACGCCGCCCAGCGTGCAGAACTTGAAGCAAAGCCGTTGTTTCGCAATGTCGGAGCGCTGATCGATCACGCGACCGAGAATTTTTCCGAAAATTTAGCCTGGATCTTCACGGATGAGGATAGGTCTCCACTCACCTATCGGGATCTCGGGGCACTGATCGAAAAATCTGCAAACGCTTTCCGGACAATGGGTGTGCGAAGAGGGTCGCATGTTGCCCTGATTATGCCAACCTCGCTTGAGCATTTGGCGGCATGGGCGGCCTTGGCTAAAATTGGTGCCGTCTCGATCGGCATAAATCCTGCCTACACCACGACCGAACTTGCGTACACACTCACCGACAGCAAAGCCGAATACGTGTTGATCGCCTCCGAGTACCTGTCAAAATTTCAGCAATTGCCTTCAGGTCATGCCAACTATGGGATTGAGAAAATTGCCGTATGGGGCGATCACACCCAAGACTTTGCAAGCTGGGCTGATAAGCTTGATAAGGCTCCGGCTTCCAGCAATCTGGAGCTGGCGGAGGTCGCGTTTGAAGATCCGATAAATATCCTTTTCACTTCGGGTTCAACAGGCTTCCCGAAAGGCTGCGTGCTTCCTCACAGTTACTGGGTTGTTAAGGGTGTGGTTATGGCCAACCTTTGGCCAGGCATCACGAGAATTCAGTGCGATGCCCCGTTTCACTACATGGGACCGCTCTGGCGCTTTGCATTTGCGTGCAGTCTTGGAGCCGCCCTGTGCGTTTCGCCTCGCGCAAGTTTGACGCGCTTCGTAGAGAGATGGAAAAAGAACAAGATTGACTTTGGATGGGTCAATAACGCGATGGCCATGACGACGGAGGGAAATGGCGACGGGCTCAACGACCTGAAGATTCTGGGCACGTCCGGTTTCAATCCTCTTCTCCATGCGGCCACAGAAAAGCGCTTCGACACAGCCATACGCGAACATTACGGCATGACGGAAATCGGCCTGGCCATCGTGACACCAAGAGATGCGTCGAACTTGGTGGGAACGGGTTCCTGCGGCGTGGTCGCGCCTTTCAGAGAGTGCATGATTGCCGACGAGCAAGGCAACCGCCTGCCAGACGGCGAAGTTGGAGAACTCTGCGTCAAGGGGCCAGGCATCGTTAAAGAATATATTGGACGGCCGGAGGCGACGTCCGAGGCATTTCACGGCGACTGGTTTCGCACCGGCGACCTTTTCCGACGCGACGAGCAGGGCTACTACTACTTCCAGAGTCGCATAAAGGACATCATCCGCAGGAGCGCCGAGAATATTTCAGCGACAGAAGTGGAGACTGTTCTCGCCACCATTCCGGGCATAGAGGACGTGGCAGTCGGGCCTGTTAAGGACGCCATGCGGGGAGAAGAAGTGAAAGCCTTCGTCATCCTGAAACAGGGCGGAGATCCGAACACTGTATCTCCAGAAACGATCATAGCCCATTGTAGTGTCGTGCTGGCTCGCTACAAGCTGCCCCGATATGTCCAATACTATTCCGAATTTCCACGGACGAGTTCGAACAAGATAGCAAAGAGGCGGCTCCTGGACGGAGAAGGAACGGCTATAACGAAAACATTCGATGCAGCGACCGGAAGCTGGTCATAAATCAGTTCTTATCGTCTCACACCACGTTTGGCATTACCGAATGAAGCACAATATCCATCCGTTTTCCGCGTATCCTTGGAAAACTCAGCACGACCTGCGCTTTGGCGATATGGACGCAAACGGTCATGTAAACAACGGTGCGTTCAACGCCTTGGTGGAGTCCAGCAGGAGCTTGCTTCTGGAATCGGATGAGGTCAAACAGTGGGGCCCGTACAGATTTGTGCTGGCTCGATTCGAGATTGATTATTTAGGCGAGCTGACCTGGCCCCATCCAGTTCGGGCCGGGCTCGCTATCGTCCGCATCGGGAAAAGCTCGATTGCAATGCGACAGTCCCTGTTCTCACAAGCAGGTTGTGCTGCCATCGCACTCTCGACCATTGTCGCCACGGATCCAACGACCGGCAAGCCCAGCGGGCTCGTCGCCGGCCTGCGTGACGTCCTTGGCAAATGGTCAGTATCAGAGGAAAATTCGGCCGCTGAGCAAAGCGCCGGCGGCGGCCTTTAAAAACATAAGCGAGTGGATCCGAATGAAAGCAATAATCAGTGAGACACCTGGCGGGCCAGAAACGCTACAGTTTCGGGAGGTTCGGGATCCGGTTGCCAGAGGCGGCGAAATTCTGATTGGCGTAAAGGCATGCGGTGTGAATTTCCCCGACGTCCTCATCATCGATGATCGCTATCAGATAAAACCTCAACGGCCGTTCACACCGGGGACCGAAGTATCCGGAGTAGTGATTTCCGTCGCTCCGGATGTCGAACACTTCAAAGCCGGAGATCGGGTCATTGGGTTTGGCACACACGGTGGTTTGGCCGAACGTATAGCGCTGCCCGCCACCACGTGTACCGCTATCCCCGAGGATATGCCGTTCGACGATGCTGCGGTGTTCATGAACACATATGGGACTGCGTATTACGGGTTAAAAACGAAAGGGCGCTTGCTGTCTGGCGAGACCTTGCTGGTTTTGGGCGCTGCCGGTGGCACAGGCTCCGCTGCTGTTGAACTCGGCAAGGCGCTCGGCGCGAGGGTCGTTGGCGCGGTGTCGTCGCAGGAGAAGGCTGAGTTCGTCATGTCCAGGGGTGCGGACGAATGCGTAATTTATCCTACGGGATCGTTTGCTGACACGGATCGAAAAGCGCTTGCGAACCTCTTCAAGTCAGCCTGCGGACCGAAAGGTGCGGACGTGATCTACGATCCGGTTGGCGGCGATTACACCGAAGCCGCGATCCGGGCAGTCGCACGAAACGGTCGACACCTCATCGTTGGATTCACTGCGGGAGTCGCACGTATCCCCATGAATTTGCCTTTGCTCAAATCATGCGAAATTCTCGGCGTTTTCTATGATGCGTTCACACAAAACGAACACGCATCCAGCAGCCGTAACAATAGCGAACTGCTTTCTCTCTACGCGTCAAACAAGATCAAGCCAGCCATCTCAGAGCGATTCCCGCTTGATCAAGCGGCTACAGCGCTGAAAAAACTTGCTGAAAGGCATGCGCTGGGCAAACTCGTCGTCGTCGTTGAGTGAACTTAGATCTGATGATGCGATGGTCGTCCCTATCAAACTACGGCGCGCAGGCATCCAAGCCAAGACGATAAATTTGGTTCGCTGTTCCGCTGAACAGTCTCTGCTTTTCTTTTTGATCGTAGGATTTTGCCATCCGTTTAAACGCATTCCAAAGCACCCCGTAGCTAACGAAGCCTTTGTCTACCGGAAAATTGCTTTCAAACATGCATCTTGATGGACCGAACCTGCCAATGCAGTGATCGACAAACGGCGACCATATCTCGGCCAGGTATTCTGAAGACGGTGGTAATGGCGACTGATCGAGCTGAAACCCACAGTTCTTCATAGCTAACCCGCCAAGCTTCACCGACACATTGGGACATGTAGCCAAGCGGTCGATTGACCGCTTCCAGTCGTTTAAAACTTCATCTCTCTTATCCATGAAACGACCGACGCCAAGTGGCGTTCCGGCATGATCGAGAACTATATGAGTGTCAGGAAAGGATTGAGCCAGATCTGTCAATTCATCCAGTTGCGTATGATAAAGGAAGGCATCGAACGTGAGATCGTGGTTGGCAAGCTGTGAAAACCCTTGGCGGAACGCTGGGTCGGCCAGCATATTGGGCACGGCTTGGCTAGCCGTGCCGCGTATCGATATATCTCTGTCCCAAGCTGTAATGTGTCGGATTGCCTTAAGCCTGCCGTTTCCCGCAGCGACGGCAGCTTGAAGAGCGTCGTCGACGGCGGTGCCAAGGCGCAAATCGACGAAACCGATGATGCCGGCGCAGGCTCGAGCCGGGCCATATATGCCGCTTGCGCTCATCGCGCCGGCGCCATTGGCGAACTCGATTTCCCCGATCGGACGAAGCGCTTCGGGGCCGTCGCTCCGGTACATGGCGTATGCCTGGGCATAGACTGTCGCCAGGATGTTGTGCCCCGTATTGAGATCAGCCATGAGATCGTCAAACATATAACGGGCGCCCGTATGATCCCATAGATGGTGATGCGGATCAATAATCGGCAGATCGGGCTCAATTGGTTCCTCCGTCAACAGGGAGAGCCACTCGTGCCTGATTATCGGATATCTCGGAATGTGTATGCCACCCATAGCAGTCATTATAAAAATCCAGTCAACAGCGCAGCCAGCTTCGTCTTCAATTATGCCTATGGCAGTGGCGGCCATACCTCATATTCATTTACACTGAATGCCCCTTTGACCCTACCTTGTTGCCTCACTGGCGCGGCGCCTGATGAACTCCGCGAACAACAAGCATATTGTCGTAACGACGATCAATATTGTGGCGATTGGTGCGATGACCGGACTAATATCTAGTTTCATATTTGCCCAAAGACGCATTGGCAATGTTTCCTCCCCGGTCATCAGAAACAGCGCAACTGTCAGTTCGTCGAAGGACGTAAAAAACGCTATAATGGCACCTGCGATCATGCTCGGTCGAAGCGCAGGCAAAGTAACTGCGAAAAAAGCTCGGGTCGCCGTTGCGCCATGGATACGCGCCGCTCTTTCAACGGCTACGTCAAGCTGCTGGACCTGCGCGAGAACGATTAAAACAACGAGTGGCAGTCCCATTGTCGCATGCGCGGCAATCAAGATCGGCTCGCTACCAAGCAGACCAAATCTGAGCGCAATCACGAAAATACCCAAAGCCACAAAAATGTGCGGAACAACCAAGGGAAGACCGATATAGGTCAAAAGCGGTCCCTTCGATCCCGAACTACCCCGATGTATACCGAGCGCTGTCAAGGTTCCGATGACTGTTGCGAGAAGACTCGAAAACGCCGCGACCCTCACCGAGAGTATAGTGGCGTCGATCCATTGTGGATCGGTAAGATAGTCCGCATACCACCGCAAACCAAATGAGGTTGGTGGAAACCTCAGAAAATCGGCGTTCGTGAAAGAGATTGGAATGATGATCAGCAGCGGCAGGAGGAGAAACGCTGCAAAGATCCAGAAAAAGACGGCAAGGGTTTTGCTGGTTTTCATGACTAAGCCAATCTTCGAGCTACAAAGTTTGCGGCACCTTTGATCAGCAAGACGCCGACCAAAGCAGACACCAAAAGCGCTACGCCCAACGCCGCCGCGAATCCGGCATTCATCCGCTCCACCTGGAACGTGATCAGGTTGCCGAGCATCATATCTTTCGGACCACCGACCAATGCGGGGGTGACAAAGAAACCTGTCGACATCATGAAGATGATTGCAGCCCCCGTGCTCGTTCCGTGAATACTTAACGGCATGAACACACGTCGTACGGCATCGCGGGGTTTCGCACCAAGCACACGAGCCGCTTTTATGAGGTCCTGGTCGACTTCTTTCATGGAACTAAAAGAATTGAAGACCTGGATAGGCAGCATGATTTGCAGCATGACGAGATAGACTGCTCCGCTTGTGTACATCATCTTCAGCGGTTCGTCGATAAGTCCGCCTGCGGCCAAGATACTGTTCACGATCCCTTCTCGCCCCAAAAGGACGATCCAGGCATAGGATCGCACGAGGGCGCTCATCCACATCGGAATCAGGAATAGATAAAGCAGCCAAATCTGTCTGTTCGCCGGTTGGTTGACGATGTAGAACGCAATCGGATAGCCGAAGACGGCACACAGTATCGCGACAATCATCGCGACTGACATGGTCCGACCGAGGACCTGGAAGTATGCAGGCCGATTGTAGATATCGCTGAAGTTTTGGGTCGTGAAGTCAGGGTTGAAAACGCTCGCGACCAGTGTGTCGAAACTCGGAATAATCAGGAAGACAAGCACCAAGATCAATCCTGGTAGCACCAATAATTGTAACGGCCTGGACATATCACCACCCATGTAGGCGAGAGGACGCAAGCGCCCTCCCTTACAATCCGTTAAACGAGAAGCCATTCAAGGAAGCGCTCGCGGATTGCGGTCCCCTGCTCGCCATACCAAAACGCCTCATTGGAGATAAACGTGATATCCGGATGCGGCGGGGTCGTCGGGAGAAGCTCCTGCAAACTGGCAGGGAGTTTGTCGTAGGCGCCTGCGATGGCCGCCGGGTAAGGTACAGTTTGCACATACTTTGCAGCAAGATCTGCATTTGTTGCTCGCATGTGGAGCCAATCGTGGGCTTCCTTGACGTGCTTGGACCCCTTTAGAATCCCATGATAAGTCGAGTGAAACGCCCCACCTTCCCAGACAATTTTCGTTGGGATTCCCGAGTCGGTCAGTTTCTGCAGGCGGCCATTGAACATCGGGGAGAAGAATGCCTCCCCGTCAGACATGGCTTGCACCGCCTGGGCCCCGTTTTCCCACCAAACATTGATATGGGGCTTGATCTGGTCCATTTTCGCGAATGCGCGATCGACCCCTTCGCTGGTCGCCAGAACGTTGTAAACGTCGTTCTTCGAAACTCCGTCAGCGATGAGCGCGAACTCAAGGGTGTGATTTGATGTCTTCCGCATCGCACGAGGGCCCGGGAACGTAGACACGTCCCAGAAATCCGCCCACGACTTCATTTCCTTGCCTTGCGGAAGTTTGTCGGTACGTTGCGTCAAGGCAGTTGCCCACGCCAAAACCAGAACGGCATTGGTTTTTTTTGCATAATCTGGAAGGATATTTTGCGGGTCGACGATCGAGTAGTCGATAGGCTCCAGGAGTTCCAGTTGCATTGCTGGAAATGTGATTGAATTGATTTCCGTTACATCCCAGAGCAACCGGCCGGAATCGACCTGGGCGCGGAGCTGTTCCAAGGCCGCGTCGGGTTGATTGACGACGGTCACTTTGTATCCCTTCTCAGCGATCAAAGTTTTAGCATAAATCTCCGTTTCCATATCTTTTACGACGCCGCCAGGGATGGCGACTGTCAACTCGCCCTTGTCTTGAGCAAAGGCGATTTCATTGGTCGCTGCGACAACACCTGCCGAGCCGAGAATGGCGAGAACACTGCGTCTTGAAAGTTCGGTCTTGAGCATGATATTCCTCCTTTGATTCAATCCGACAACGACACCGCGTCGTTTAGCCGAAAGCTGACGTGGACTTTATCGCCGCGGCGATACACTCGATCGGAAGTTCCGGCGGGATATTTGGCGATCAACATCTGCCCGGTTTTTGATTTGAGACTGAACTCGGTACTCTCTCCCAAGAACAAGACCTCATCGATCTCACAGCTAAACACGATGTCAGCATCTGATGCCGGTTCGCCGATACGCAAGCGTTCTGGCCGGATACTCAGGTTCCCAGCTCGCAACTGCCCAAGATCAATGTCCTGCCTCAGCGGCCCACTCACACAATTGGCAAACTCGCTCGTGAGGAAGTTCGTTTGACCAATGAAGTCCGCTACAAATTTGCTGCTGGGCCGGTCATAAATGACCTTGGGCGTATCGATCTGCAGGATCTTGCCACCGCCCATCACAGCGATGCGGTCCGACAGCGAAAGCGCCTCGCTCTGATCATGCGTGACGAATACGATCGTGCAGCCGGACTCGCTGTGATAGCGTTTGATTTCAAGCCGCATTGCTTCGCGAAGCTTGAGATCCAGGGCCGAAAGTGGTTCGTCCATCAAAAGCACGGGAGGTTCGAAGACGACCGCGCGCGCAAATGCGACCCGCTGTCGCTGCCCACCCGACAGTTCTTTGGGCATTCGCAGCGCAAAGTCAGCAAGCCGTACTTTTGCGAGCGCCTCTTCAACGCGTCGGCGGATTTCGGAACGGCTGTATTTGCGTAGCTTCAAAGGGAAGGCAACGTTGTCAAAGACATTCATATGGGGGAAAAGCGAGTAGCTTTGGAATACCATTCCGATTCCACGCTCTTCAGGAGCCAGCCGCGACACCGACTTGTTGCCAATCGAGATATCGCCGGCTGAGATATCAACAAAACCCGCCAGGGCGTTAAGAGCCGTTGTTTTGCCTGAACCACTCGGTCCCAGCAAGGTAACGAACTCACCAGCTTTGATGTCGAGGTTGAAATCGGAAAGCACGGTCGTCGCGCCGTATTTTATTGCGACACCCGTGAATGTTACCGGAGCATTATGTGTCATGACTGTTCCACGTCTCGTTAATTCACCGCGTATCGATCCGGATTACGAACCATGAAAGACGATTTGGCGCGGCGGCGGGTTTTCGCTATTTGTCGAAAAGTCCGTCGCGGAACTTGATCCCGGCGCTGACGCCTTCCCGCTGCACCTTTTCTTTGAAACCATCACGTATTTCGTCGGGTATTTGCGCGAGTACTGTGAGCATGTCCGGCCAATTGTTGATGAAGGGCACCATGCCGGTCGCTTCATAGGCCCGGTTCAGCCCTTGCTTGTTGATCCAGGCTGCGCCACGGGGAAGTTTTTTCAGTCGCTCAACGTATTTTTGCGTTGTTTCTTCAAGCGCATCATCGGCCACCACCTTATTCACCAAGCCGAATTCATAGGCTTGCTGGGCCGAAAACTGTTCACCCATCAGGATGATCTCTTTCGCCTTCTTGTGCCCCATCATCCATGGGAACATGTTGAAGGCTGGTCCGCCGCCAAAAAGCACCTCGGGTACCCCGAAGAGGCAACTTTCTGTCGAGATCGTGAAATCCGTCGGGAGCACCAGTTCCAGTGCCCCCGCCAGGCAATAGCCATGAACCGCTGCGACAACAGGCTTCCGGCAATTCCAGATGGCCCAACGCGCACCATTGGCGACCATGTGCTGGTTGGTCAGCTTCTGTTCCATCGTCTGGTCGGACATCTGTGCTTTAAGATCGAACCCGGACGAAAACGCGCGTCCGTTGCCCTTAATAACAATCACATCGACACTATCATCCAGACTGGCCGCGTTTACCGCATCCCGTATGTGACCGTAAATTTCCATCGTAAGTGCATTCAGGCGGTGAGGCCTGTTTAGGGTCATGGTCAGGACACCATCTGCGAGCTCGGTTATGGGAAGGTCTGGATTCATCTATTTGTCCTCCACAAATTCGACAGCGGCATCGACGGCAAACAGTTCGCTGCCGACGGCAATAACCGGATTGCACTCGATAGCACCGACGTCAGCGTTTTGCCGGAGAGCTGCGTTGAGATTGTTCAGGATGCCGGCGATCTTTTCTGGCGATACCGCTGGATCACCGCGAAACGCCGACCACATCGTCTTGCTTCTGAGCCGGGACAAACTGGACGATACTCTTTCCGCTGACGCCGGTAGCAAGCAGATTTCAGTGTCGTGCAAAGCCTCCGCGTAGACGCCACCGAACCCGAGAAGACCGACCGAGCCCAGCAGATCGTCACGACGTACACCGATGAAAAGTTCACGGCGCCGGCCTAGGTCCTGAGACACAAGGAAGCCCTGCTGGCTATCGGCTCCAAGTTTTTCCGCGATACTGCTTGTCATCACATTGGCAGCATTGCGCGTCGCGTCCATCGAGCCCAGACCGGTTGCAACGCCGCCGACATCCGACTTATGAAGAACGCCTGGCAGGACAGCCTTGAGAACGACTGGAAAACCAATTTTCTCGGCTGCGGCGGCTGCATCCTCTACCGTCGGGCAAAGAACGGTCTGCGGGAACTTAATCCCGTAGCCACGCAGTGCTTCGGTTATCATGTCTTCCGTGGACGAACCTTTATCAATCCGTTGAAAGCCCGCCGCTGCCGGCTGCTGTTCATCATCAACGGTCGGCTTACTTAGGAACTTGTGGCGCTGGGATAGAGCAGCCAATCCAAGCGCCGCCAAATTGAGATTGGGGTAGCATGGAACGCCTGCCTCTCTCAAAGCCGTAAAGACGCTGTGCTTTTGATAGGCATAAGGCGTATAGAAAATGATCGGCAGGTCGTTTTTCGACTGTATCTCGCCGAGGAGCGGGGCCGCACTTTCGTATGTGTGAGGGCTGGCAGGATCCAGGTCACCATTGTGCCACAGACCGTAAAGTCCGTAATTTATGAAGCCATCAAATGTAGCATCCTTATCAAGCACGAGTTGTGTCAACTGCGCGAAAAGACTCGGATCTTTCGTGAAGCCACCCGTCATGTCGACCGGATTACGTTTGGGAGCGTAAGCAGGTAGGCGCTTTCCAAGCGCCTCCTGGAGTTCCTGATTGAACTCCGGCACTTGGAGACCTGCCAGTTCCACCTCATCGGTGCACACTGTTGAGTGCCCCCCGCCGGACCCAACGATCGCGACGCGTTCACCCTTCATCGGCGGGCATCGATAGAGCACTTCACAAATTGGAAGCAGATGCTCCAGATGCTCGACTTCAATCACCCCGCTGTCTGCGAAAACAGAAGAATACACTTTTGAAACGGACGACATTGCGGCCGTATGCGACTGAGCGGCACGCATACCCCCATCAGTGCGGCCGCCCTTCAAGGCGACGATAGGTTTGCGCAGGCTGGCTTTTTTGCAAATTGAGATGAAGCGCTCTCCCTGATCGCTCGGAAGCCCTTCAATGTAGAGCGCGATAACCTTGGTGTTTTCATCTGCCGCCAGATACTCGATGTGCTCGTGTATCGGAATATCCGACTGGTTCCCCACGCCGATAAACGCGGAGAATCCTATATCGAGCATCGCTGCCTGGTCCCATAGGGTGATCCCTACATTGCCGCTCTGGGAGATCAGCCCGACCGGACCTTTGGGAATATCGGCGATTCCGGTCAAGTTGATGCCGCGCGGCAAATTGAAGTAGCCGGGGCAATTTGGCCCGACTATCCTCATTCCGTTGGCATTACACCTTTCGACAACCGAGGCTTGAAGTCGGTACCCCTCCTCGCCCATTTCTGCAAAACCCGAGGTGAAGATGACCGCTGCACGTACACCTTGCGCTGCGACCTTTGGCAATAGGTCCACTGTTGCGGTTGCGGATACCATGTTAAATGCGAGATCAATGTCAGTTGGAAGCTGATTGGCGTCCGAATATATTTCGTGCCCCAGATACTGTCCGCGTTCCCGCCCGAGCAGAGATATCTTGCCCTCGTAGCCCTGCTGTTTCAGGACATTCAGGAAAGTAATCGGCTCTTTTTTCACATTTGTTGAAAAACCAACGATCAGTATGTGCTGCGGATTGTAGAGGGCATCAAGATAATTCTCAGTCATAGGATTGCCTTGTATTCTGTGATGATCTGCGTTGATTTTGGGCGCACAATCTCGACTACGCCTTGCGAAGACGCCGGCTTAGCTCTTGCACGTTTGACGAGCCGCAATTGGTTGCGGAATCTACCCGTGCGTGATTTCAGCGGATTGAATGATTTGTGTTCCCTGTTTTAGTTTTGACGCAACGCTACCGGTAACCAAGTTGCCTGACAAGTAGGAAATCAAAAAAGTTTGTCGGTGTTCTCACGCATCGCTCTTGATTAGTGGTTGAGAATTGGGCCGGGTTTGATCTGTACTATCGCCGATGGAGTGGACGTCGTCCCGAAGCATCGCAATCTGCCTGACTGAATGTTCGCCAGATCTTCATCGAGGATTGTCGGCCTGGGCCTAGTGAAGCAGAAGCCGATTGGCCTGATTTCCCTCCCGGACGCAGGCCCAATTCGCCTCTGACAACGTTCATTAATAGTGCGTAAAGCACTTTCAACTAATACTTCATTCTAGGTTGCCCGACAACCATGTAACCAATTCAATCTCATGATGATGGGTTCTCTAGCAACAATTCCGAACCTCCCCTGGTCAGAGGTGAGTTTCAGCGGCCCTCTGATTTAGGCCGGCGGCCGCAACAACCGAGGCTAAACAAAAAATGTCTTACGTACCGAAATCGATCAATTCTAAATTGGCAGCAATTGTGTGCGCCGGTATGCTTTTGGCGACCGTACCGACAGCGGTATATAATTGGCAAATCTCAAAAGAAACCACCCTTGGGATGACGCGCCAAATCATGATAGCAGAAGCCAACCAAGCTGCCTCCTTCGTAAGCTCTATTATCGCTGAGTATGACGGCGCAGCACATGCGACATCCGCCTTGCTCGCTGAGCGGTACGCTGAGGGTAAACTGGATCGGCCTTCCCTTCTGCGCGCTATGCGCGCGAAACTCGAAGCATTTCCTCAGGGCTTTAACTCATGGTTCATAGAGCAGCCGAAAGCCCTTGACGGGCGTCAGGAAGAATTGCGAAACAATGCTGATTTGAGCACCAACAATGAAGGTTTATTCGCAGTTGGGTATAGTCGTGGATCGGATGGTACCATTTCTCATGGAACCTATGAAAGAATCGAAGATTCAGAATGGTACCGCCTGCCGATCGATACTGGAAAAGGCGCTCTGACAAACCCGTTCATTTACGGCGTCGGCAACAACCCTCCCCTCATTGCAACGGTGGCCTATCCAGTTAAGTCCGGTGACAAACTCATTGCTCTCACGGGCAACGCCGTGGATCTTACAAGTCTGTCCGCGGCACTAAGCACTGTACACCCTATGGGAACAGGGCGGGTGACACTCCTCTCGGCCAAAGGGGACTGGGTTGTTAACCCCGACAAGTCCAAATTGGCGACACCGTATGGAGCCGATGTAGGGAGCGCGGAGTTGAAGGAATCAATCTCCGCACAGACAGCGCAGATCGTTCCGACGATGTCGTGGGCGGATGGTACGGACGTGCAACGGATTTTTTTGCCGTTCAAGGTGGCGCGGTTCGACACGACCTGGATTGCAGTGGTTGATGTTCCCTTGGAGACGATCAACGCCCCGCTCAATCGGCAGTTCATGGCAATCTTGATCGGACTGTGTCTCGTCTTCCTTCTTGTCATTTGCATCGGCTGGCTTGTATCTCGTATTGTTGGCCGCCCGATACAGCGTTTGGCTGTCACGATGGACGCACTTGCAAATGGCGACCTGGCTACGACGGTCGCCGGAACGGCGAGAACGGACGAAATCGGAGCGATGGCCAAGGCCGTTCAGGTCTTTAAAGACAATGGACTACGGGCGGCCGCACTTGAGCAGGAAGCCGTCGCCAACCGAAGTCTGTCTGAACAAGAACGTCGGCGGACGGCTGATGCTGATCGCCTTCGTGCAGAGGAAATGGCGCAGGCGACGACGGGGCTGGGCGAAGGCCTGAAGCATCTGGCCGGGGGCGATTTGACTTTTCAGTTAGACGAGCCGTTCGCACCTGATTTCGAAACGCTGCGCGTCGACTTTAATGCCGCCGTCTCGCAACTCTCCGAAACGTTACGCGCCGTGGCCGACGCCACCGGTGGCATCGACAATGGTAGCCGCGAGGTCAGCGCCAGCGCCGACGACCTTTCCAAACGCACAGAACAGCAGGCGGCAGCTTTGGAAGAGACGGCGGCGGCCCTCGACCAGATCACCGTCAACGTCGCCAACTCGTCCAAGCGCGCCGACGAGGCTCGCAAGGTCGCGGTGCTGGCCAATGAAAGCGCTGCCGAGTCGGGTAGGGTCGTCGCCAATGCGGTCGATGCCATGCAGAAGATCGAACAGTCTTCCAACGAGATCTCCAACATCATCGGTGTTATCGACGAGATCGCGTTCCAAACCAACCTTCTCGCGCTGAATGCCGGAGTGGAAGCTGCCAGAGCTGGAGATGCCGGCAAGGGCTTCGCCGTCGTTGCCCAGGAAGTCCGCGAGCTTGCCCAGCGATCTGCCAAGGCCGCAAAGGAGATCAAGGACCTGATCCGCAATTCCTCCGTCGAAGTTCATAACGGCGTCAAGCTGGTGAGCGACACGGGCGAAGCGCTCAAGACGATCGAGGGTTACATTGTCGCGGTTAACCAGCACATGGACGCGATCGCCACATCGGCAAAAGAACAGTCCGTTGGTCTTGCCGAGGTCAACACCGCAGTCAATCAGATGGACCAAGTGACCCAGCAGAACGCGGCGATGGTCGAAGAAACCAGCGCGGCCGGTGCGACGCTCGCCAATGAGAGCGGCCGATTGCGTGAACTGGTCTCGCAGTTCCAGCTCGGCGGCGTGCTGCGACAGACGGCGTTCGTGATGTCGGCCGGTACCAGCCCTCACCGGGTCCAGTCGCCGGTTACAAGGCTGGCGGGGAAAGTTGCAAGGGCCTTTTCCGGCAACGCCGCCATCAAGGAAAGCTGGGAGGAGTACTGATCTCCCGTTTTTCATCTGGCATGACTCACGAATTTTGGCGCTCGCGGGGGCGTGTGAGGGATGCATCCATTTGGCAGTTATCGCTTGATCCGGCCAGCGCGCATTCTCCAGGTCTTGCGTATCGCTGCCCTTTCCCTACCAATGGCAAGGAGGCGAGCATGCTTTTAGGCGCGATAGCGTCCCATGGCAGATGCTCCGTGATCCCGAGACCCGCGACATCGGCCACATTTCCGATATCGTCCCGAAGGCAAACAGCCTGATCGTTCATCAACCTGGCCCCGGGGAATCGCCTCGCGCTATTCCCGCATGGCGCCAAGTCGTGCAGCAGATACTTGTGGAAGCGAAGGCCCGACCAAGAAAGATGCGATATCACCGGAAACAGTTTTGATGATTTCGTCAGTCATCAAAGCCCGTTTCCAGGCTTTGAATATAATAATGTAATTGCCCTTACGGGCACAAATATCGTTAAGTCGAACCTATCGGACAAACTTGTTTGCATAGTCCGCACCGAGACCGATGTCCTCGTAATGCTTGCGCGCGTTGTCGAGCTTGGTGAAGACATCCTCATATCCGAGCGCTATTCCGTGAGGATCGACATAGGTATAGCCTCCGGTAACATGAAAAAGCGTTGCCATTTCGGTGACATCATCCGGAACCACAAGCGTGTGGGTTTCGCCAGGTGGCTCGAAAGCGTAATCGCCTTCGCTGGCAATCCAGTCATGCTCGAGGTAGTGCCATCTGCCCCGCAACGTTAACGCGTGCACCGGGCCGCTATGACGATGTCGCGACAGCACGCCCGAACAACGTACGCGCAGGATGTTGACGTAGTAGCCTTGGCTGACATTCAGGACAATCGGCTTGAACGAGACATCGGCAGACTGGGGAACCCAGTCGCGCTCGTCGCCGTCGAGATTGAGCAGGTTGCTTATGAAGATGTCGCTGACCATACCTGTCGGCTGGGGCAATTGATAAGGAATCTTGCTGACATCAGGCCGAGGCTGCTCTGCGGGCTTTACTATTTTTGTAGCGTTGGTCATGTGAATCTCCCTTGGTAGAATTTGTGTGGAACTTAACATCCTACCGCGCTTGATCTAGACGGGAGCGAGACTAGCATCTATGATCGAAATTCACAGATCGTGGAGCCCAAATGGACGCCAACGACATTTGCATATTCGTAAACGTTGTTAAGCACGGCGATTTTTCCTCGACGGCGCGTTTCATGTCGATGAGCCCGTCAGCAATCAGTAAGGCAATATGCCGACTGGAAAACGATCTCGGACGTCGGCTCTTCCAGCGCTCTTCCCGATCGATACACCTCACCGATGAAGGGCACGAATTCCTGGTGGCGGCCAACCGGGTTGTCGAGGCTTTAATTGACGCTCAATCCATCGGCTCGGCAGAACCGACAGGGACGCTGAGAATACGTTGCCTCCCAACATTCGCAAAATATGCGATTGCCCCGCGCATACCCGCATTCATGCACGACTATCCAAAAATTCGGCTTGAGTTCAATCTTACCAACGAAAGGACGGACCGACTGGATGACGGCGCCGACATCGCAATTTTCAGTGGTGAACTTTCCAACTCTAGTCTCGTCGCGCGCCGGTTCGCAACGAGCAGATGGATTATCTGTGCCTCGCCTTCATATCTGGAGGCGCGTGGGGTTCCTCAAGACCACAGCGAGCTCCGGCAGCATTCTTGCCTCAATTTCTCAATGAGCACCAAGTGGAATCAGTGGTCCGAGGATGGCCCGAGCGGGCGAAATATAGGAACCGGAAGCAGGATCGTGGCAAATCAGGGTGATATGCTGCTTGCTCTCGCACGCGCAGGCGCGGGTATAGTCAGGCTTGCCGAATTCCATGTCTTCGAAGACCTTCGATCGGGTGCCCTGGTCCCAATCCTTGAAGACGAACGCAATCTCGTTGAACCCATCTATGCTATATACCAGGACAGACGAAACCTAAGCCCCCGGATCAGAGTTTTTATCGATTTCCTCGCCGCATCTTTTAAAGAGCAGTATTGGGTTTGAGGTCTCGGCGAGGACCTAGACGGTGACGGTCGCGGCAGCCATGCGCGCAACCGAACAGTCGTGAGGCATGTGCGCGATTGTGATGTCATCGTGCCGGAAGTCGGACGCTACGAAGATGCCGACAAACACGATGGTGACGGCAAGCGTAGGATGGCAGGCGGCGAGCGGCAACTCGTTATGTCCGCACGACAATCCCCGACACGCCTATTCCTGGCGGAAGCGCCTCGCCTGCTACCTTATCGACCGTAGTCATAGGATCGCAGCAGCTCCGATCGGAATAGAGAATTTCGTCGCCCACCGTTTGGTTATTGTAGAGGCGACGATCAGGACGGACGGCGGAGTTCCGAGCGTCAGATCTCGAGACCAACGGACTGGAGATGCCCAGGCATACCACGACGGCCTCATCGACCCGCATCAGGCCGCGCGAACTAATGGCTTTCATCTTCTATAGTCCCACAACGCGCGGGCCACCGCAATCATGTCCGTCGATCTGGCACGGTCAACGGGCCGCGCCAGATTCGAAACGAACTATTGCTTCAGTCCGAGCCTAGCGCCTGCATGACCATATGGCTATCGACATACTGGACCATGCTGGCGATCTTGCCGTCTCGAACGACATAGAGGTGGGCAAAGCTTGCCGTCATAGACTTGCCCGTGGCCTTGTAGGTGCCCGAATAGACACCAAATGCCGCGACCCGATCTCCATCCTCCATAAAGGTGTGGGCTTCGGCACGGTAGCCGATCCACTCGGTTCCGAGCCTATGGAAAACACCGGCAATGATGGCGTCTATGCCGACATAAGTGCCGGCATAGGGAAAGCCTTCGGCTTCCGTCCATGTGGCATCGGGTGCCAGGGCCGCAAGCAGATTGCGACCGTTATCTTCCGATGAGCCCTCGTAGGTGGCCCGGATGAGCTCAAGATTGGTACCCATAACGGATCAGCCCCACTTCATTTCGCCGGTGGCGACCTTCGAACCGATATCGAGTGCTACGCCCATACCGAGACCCGGGAAGCGGGCTTCCATTGCGGCCTTGAGCGTTGCGGAGTCCTTGGTCTTGGCCAGTTCCTCGTCGAAGGCCTTGAGATAGGCGATGGTATGCTCGACACCGGAAAGATCAGTCTTGGCATCCACCGCCATGTGGCCGGCAACGACGATTTCCGGCTTGCGGGCAGCGATCTTTTCGAGGTTGGCGATCCAGGCCGCACGGAGTTCGGCGCTGTTGGTGTCGGCCGTCCAGACATGAACGCCGTTGAAGATCAGCACGCCGCCGAACACAGCATTCAGGGACGGTACGAACAGATAACGACGATTGGCGAGGCCTTCGGCATTGACAATCTCGATGGTTTCGCCGTCGACCGTCAGTGTCTTGTCGTCGAAGGCTTCCGGGATGACGACGTCGGCGAGCGCCTGCGGGCCATTTTCCTTCAGCTGCGGGCCCCAGACGGCAAGCTTCTTTTCGACGCTGCCCTTGATGGCGTCGACCGTGGCTGAAGCGGCGATGACCTTGGCATCCGGGAAGGCGGCCTTAATCGGGCCGAGGCTGAAGTAGTAATCCGGGTCGGACTGGCTGATGTAAATGGTGGTCAGTTTCTTGCCGGTTGCCTTGATCGCGTCCGCGACGGCCTTGCCGTCGGGAAGCGTGAAGCCGCCGTCGATCAATACCGCTTCCGTCGCGCCGGACACGAGAACGGGCGCCCGAAAGAAGCCGTTCTGCCCGGCCGGGAAAGACTGCCAGCTCAGCTTGGTCGTTGCTGCATGGCCGAGGCCCGCGGGGGCAAACACTGCAGTAGCGCCAACGGCGATCGTGGTCTTCATGATGGTTCTCCTAGTGAACATGGTTTTCTCCTGTTTTGGTTTGATCGTGTGGGATGGAAGGCGTGGCATCCACCTCGCATGTTTGGTTCGACAAACTCAATTGCTCTCGTCTTTGAGACCTATCGTATAGTTCGCCTGTAGGATGCCGCCGTCGAGCCTCTCGACATCGAAGGTGAATTGCGCAATCTCTGAAGACGAAAAGACGAAATCGCTGTCGTTTCTCGTGTCCCTCCGCGGTCGCCCCGCGTAATCGGGATGTTGGCCGTAAATCATGTCATTCAATCGGTCATCGAACAGGAGTTGCGAGATCAACAGTTCGCGATCATCAACCAGAACACGCAGATGAATGTGCGGTGCCCTGCTCCCATACCAGCCCGGATAGATCGTAAGGAAGCTGGCAACGCCATCGGCATCGGTGATCTGCCTTCCCCGCAGATAGCCGGCAATTTTCGCCGCATCGTCCCCGGGATTGCACATGGCGGCCGCGCGTCCCGAATAGACCCCGCGCACATCTGCATGCCAGATCTCAACATCGGCATTGGCGATCGGCTTGCAACTGCTCGCCTCGACCACCCGCAGGCTGACGCGCACCGGCAGTCCGGCGACGCCCTCCGTGACATCGTACCGGATCGGCACGTCGTTCGTATGGCACGGACCGAGCATCTTGTTGAGCGTCACCGCACATTGCGGCTGCGCCCGAAATGTTGGCGCCGGCAAGCTTGCCGACAGCCCGGTTGTTCCACGAGAACGAAGGTCGGATATGGGCCAGTCGTAGCTCGGCTGAACCAGTGACTGCGCCAGCCCATTGCGAGCAAAAGGCGATGCGACGAATGTCGATGCGAGCACCGCGGCACCGCGGAAAATGACCGTCCTTCGCTTCATCGCAGTTCCCTTCATACGGCGCCTTCCGGGCAGATCTTACGCGCAATGCCAGCGAGATCCGTCTCATGGCTGGAGACCTTTTGCGCCAGCATCGGCAATCGCGCCATCGTCGGCAGGCATGCCACCACTGGCGCCAATTGCGCCGATCACCTTGTTATCGACGACAATCGGCACTCCACCCGCGACCGGGAACGCGCCCGGCACGGCAAGAAGGTTGCTTTGATTGTGATTGAGGATCATGTCCTCAATCACTTTTGTCGGTGTCTTGATACCATTGGCAGCTTTCGCCTTGCCGATCGCCGCATCTATAGTACCAATGCCTGCCTGATCGGAGCGTTCCAGATAGACCAGATTACTTCCGGAATCGACAACCGCTATGGTCATTTCCAGATTGCGCTTGCGCATCTCAGCGACTGCCGCCGCCACTGCATGTTTCGCCTGGCTGATTGTGATCGGTGCGCCATAGGGCGGGGCGCTCTGGGCAATGACAGCAGATGGTGCGGCGGCCCAAAATATCGACACTGCCAGTGCAGCAAGGATTGTACGTTTTAACGGCATCAGTTGTCCTCCGCTTAGGGCATCACACGCTCAATTGGCGCCGAGACCCCGAAAGTGCTGCGACAATATCGGCGTTGCCAAACAGTTCGTTCGCTTTGACCAAGCGGCGGCGCTGTCCATCGTCGATTATCAATGCGGGCACGCCATTGACCCGGAACTCCGTCATCAAGGAGCGAGCCGACGCAATCCGCTGACGGTTCGCCGCGAGCAGATCCGCATTCGGTTCTGCAAGCCGGTCTGAAGCCTGATCAAGACCGGCACCTTTCAAAATGTTTCTGATTTCCAACATGTCGGTGACATCGCGGCCCGATACATAACGGGCCTTCTGGATAAGCCTGAGCGCATCGAGTTCACGGGAAGGCGCTGTCAGAGCAACCGCCGTGACTGCCAATGTTGCTGAACTGGAATCCAGCATGCCGCCTTTCGCAAGTACATTGGTGCGGTATTCTTCGGTGAAACGCTGTCCCGTCAAGCTGCCGATGCGCTCGTCGTTGGACCAGGCATAGGCGGCGAACTCCGCATCCATCGGCCGTGCGCCGGCGCCTGAAAACAAACCGGTCGGCGCAAGCGCTACTTCGATACCCTCAAGTGCGGAGAGCTGGCTGAGCAGCGGAGATGAGCCGTAGCACCAGCCGCAGAGGGGATCGAATAGATAGGTGATGTGTGTCTTATCGCTCATACCGCTCTCCTTATGCCCAATAGATGGCATGGGAGGATTGAAACGATAAGACCTGCAAATAATACAGAATGTCTGCTAATAGATGACAATTAACCGGGAGCAAGCTTCATGCAGGCGGCAACAAATCTCAATCGGCTTGCCTATTTCGTTGCCGTCGTCGATGCGGGATCCTTTACGCGGGCAGCCGAGTATCTCGGCATCACCAAGGCTGTCGTCAGCCAGCAGGTTGCAAGGCTCGAACAGGAAGTCGGCACCACATTGTTGATGCGCACGACGCGGCGCCTCCAGCCGACCGAGGCGGGTCTGATGTTTCATGCGCGATGCGTTTCTATTCTTCGCGAAGCCGAGGATGCCTTGGGGGAATTGGCTCAAGCCAGAACCGAACCCCAGGGGCTACTCCGGATCACCGCGCCCTACGATTATGGCACTTCGGTCGTCGTACCGCTGGTCACCGCATTTGCTTCCCGCTATCCTGATTGCAAGGTGGAACTTAACCTCAGCGACAAGACTGTCGATCTGGTCGCCGAGAACCTGGATCTTGCCGTTCGTGTCGGCTGGTTGGCCGACTCCAGTATGCAGGCGCGACGGATCGGCTCGTTTCGGCAATATTTGGTAGGCCCGCCTCAGCTTGCAGACGAAATAGGCGAATTAAGCGATCCGGCCGACCTGCCGTCGCTGCCTTTCATCGCAAACAATGCGCTGCGGGAGCCTTTGGAATGGACGTTCACACGTGGTGAAAAAGAGACGCAGACCATACGTTTCAAGGCGGACATCACAATCAACACGACGCCCGCGGTCATGGAAGGCGTCAGGCAAGGCGGCGGACTTTCGGTATTGCCGGATTTCCTCGCGACGGCCGACATTTTGAACGGACGCCTGATCCGTGCTTTGCCGGATTGGCATCTACCTTCCGGCGGCGTGTACACAGTCTACCCGGCGGCACGGTTTCGACCCCCCAAAGTGTCCTCATTTGTAGACATGTTGACTGAGGCGCTTAAGCGATAGCTGAAGTTGTTACGGTTGAAGGGAGGAGCAGAGGAGGAAGCCGCTTACGCGCCTCCCTCCAGCCGGTCATCAGTCTGTCAGATCTTGACGAAGCTATGCGCGGCAAGCGGACCGAAAGGCAATGACGCGAGCTTGCCGCCGACATCCAGAGTGCCGAGATCGACTGCGAAGAAGCCGGTATCCTCGATGATCTTGCGAACATCGGCCTTCGCAGCAGCGTCATCACCCGAATAGAACAGCACACGCTTGCCACCGGAAACCTCAGGCTCCGTCAGGACGTTGACGTCCAGATGGTTAAAGGCCTTGACGACCCGTGCGCCCGGAACAAATTGCTTGAAGACTTCGCTCGAATATTTTCCGCCGAGATCGACGGCCTTGATGCCATAGGCTGCCAGCGGATTGCTTGGATCGTTGGCGTCTGGCGAATTGGGATCGAGGAACTCGACCGGGTTGGTGCCGTCGACGACGATCCGGCCGTTCCAGGCCGGAAGGGAGCCCAGGACCTTCTCGGCATCCACCCAGCGCACGGCGGCAAAGACGATGTCGGCGCTTGCAGCCTCTTCCACGGTGCCTGCGGTGATGGACGGGCCAAGCTCTTCAACCAGCGATGCCAGCGAAGCGGGTCCGCGGCTGTTGGAGATCGTTGCAGCTATGCCGTTCTTAGCAAGGATGCGTGCAAGATTGGAGCCGAGGGCGCCGGAACCGATAATACCAATGGTCATAATTCACTCCTGTTGATTTATAGGGCTGGAAACATAAGAACCGTCAGCGCCCCGAAGGCTGAGCAGTTCTGGGTGTCGATGTCAGCCACGACTGGCTGAAATGACAATGTGTCTATGTCATAGCGACATTTATTCGCAAATGTTCACCAGACAAGCGGAAGGGAGAACTTTCCAAGACGAGCAACCTCTGTTGCGATATCCGCAACAGTCGTTCTCGCCAATTCGGTTTCGAGCGCCGTGCGCGCCCTTGTCAGGACGGGCTGCATTGCTTGGATAATATTGCCCCCGACCGCACAGTTCTCGCAAGGTGGCGTCCGATGCAGGGAAAACAACTCCGTGTCTTCCACGGCCTCATAGACATCCAGCAACCTTATCTTTTCCGCCGGCTTGGCCAGAAGCGCGCCGCCCCCTGCTCCCAGTTGAGAACGCGTCAATCCGGCCTCGATCAGCCGAGACAACAGGCCGCGGATGACGACTGCACCCGTATTTGCCGAGTAAGCGATGTCTTCCGACCGCATTGGCTTGCCGTCACTCACGGCAAGGGCGGTCAGGATATGCACTGCGACGGCGAAACGAGTGCTGGTTGGCATGACAACCTCCGTTGGTGTGTAATAATCACTATTACACACTCTACCGGCTGTCAACAGACAATTTTTCGATTTTAGCCGGAGCACTGTTTGAGACGATCAATCATCCAGCGCCCTGCGGGTCCGGGTGGAGCGTCCACTCTGTAGACTGCCGACATCGGCAGTTTCAACCCGCCCGGCGGTATGTCCTCGATTGAAAGCTCGATCAGCCGTCCCTCAGCGATGTCCTTCTTGACGGCGTGAAGAGGCATCCCGCCCCAGCCAAGACCGCTGATAAGAAAGGCATGTTTGGCAAAAAGGTCGGCCAGACGCCACGTCGTGGGCGACATGATGCCGAACTCCCGACCGTTTGAAAGATCGGACCGGTCGGTAAGTACCAATTGAACGTGACGTGCGAGTTCTTCGCGGGGAATAAGCCCATGATGTTCGGTAAGCGGGTGCCGGGCAGCCGCGACCATGACGAACTCGACGCTTGTGATCCGCTCCGCCAAAAGACCATCGGGCAAGGTCGGCAAAGATCCCACCAGGCCGAAGCTCGCCCGGCCATCGATTACCGGCTGCACCGCCGCTCCCAATGCTTCGACATAAAGCCGCAACGGAGTGGCCGGGAATTCGTTTCGAAATTCATGGGAAACATCGGCGATCGCTGTGATCGGAAAGAACACGTCGATTACCGCAGTGAGCTCAGGTTCGAGGCCGCCTGCAATCCCTTTTGCGCGGGCTTTCATGCAATCGACGGCACCGACCACCGTTCGTGCGTCCGCAAGGAGCACGCCTCCCTGGGTCGTCAGTTGCGGATAGCGCGCCGAACGGTCAAACAACGTCACAGCAAGCTGTGCTTCAAGATTAGCTATACTCTCGCTAACAGCGGACTGGGTTCGCTTCAGGCGACGGGCGGCGGCTGAAAAGCTGCCTTCATCGGCCGCGGCCACAAATATTCGCAACTGATCGAGGGAGACGCCGTCCAGCATATCTGTCCAATACTATCGGCCAAGCCTATGGGTTCCATCGCACAATACAGGCTACTCCTGTTTATGCAAGTGTGGCACTGACACGTCGTTGTTTCGTGAGGAGGACAAGATGACGAGTGCACGACATATTGTCGTGCGTGCTAAGCGGCCACGACTCTTGGCTTCGCGGCTCGCAGCACAACCATTGTCACTATCAATTTGTGGCTGCTGCCACTCAACCGTGATGATGCCATGCGATCTGAGCGTATTCCATTTTTTGCCGAGCAGCTAACGCCACCAGCTTGATACATCGGGTGGGAGCCGCCAATCCGACGTTCACCTTCCCAAGAAGAGAGATCAATAGATATGTCGGGTGCAAATCAAAAGGACGGCGGGCGTTTCGACATCGTTATAGTGGGCGGCGGTTCGGCCGGCGCCGTCCTAGCCAATCGTTTAAGCGCGGACGCATCGCGCCGCGTGCTTTTGATCGAGGCGGGCAAGGCCTACCCGACCGATGCCTATCCCGACCCGGTCCGGCGCCAGGACATTGTTGGCGGTGATGCGCAGCATGACTGGGGTTTTCAGAGCGAGCCCGGCGTTCTTGGCCGGCAAATTCCGCTCAATCGCGGCAAGGTACTCGGTGGCACCTCTGCCATCAATGGCGCGGTGGCGATGCGCCTGCCGAAATCCGACCATGAGCGCTTGGTCAGGAACCATGATCTCGGTGCCTTGACCTGGGAGGCGGCACAGCCCTTCTACAAATCGCTTGAACGGACCTCCGGCACGGGCGGTGTCGGGAGAGACGGCCCGTTTCCGATACACCAGTTGGGCGACGAGGAAGTCTCCGATCAGCACCGCGCCTTCATCGCGGCCTCCGTGGCTGCAGGCTACCGGAGGACGGCCGGTTTCAACACCGAACATCCGTTAGGGGTCGGCCCCTATGTGATGAACACGCGGATGGGCGTACGCCTGAATACCGGCATCACACTGCTTAACGACGAGGTCCGGGCACGCCCCAATCTGACGATCCGCGACGAGACCGTGGTCGATGCCGTTATCGTCGAACAAGGACGTGCGACCAAAGTCCGACTGGCGGGTGGAGAAGAGATCGCGGCCGGCGAAATCATTCTATCCGGCGGCACTTATGCCAGTCCCGCAATCCTGATGCGCTCTGGGATAGGACCGGCCGACGCGTTGCGCCGCCTCGACATTTCCGTCGTAGCGGATCTACCGGTCGGCCGCAGGCTGCAGGATCATCCTCTTTTTCCGACGGTCTGGTCGATCCGCAAGGAATCCGTCGGACTGGCCTACCCACCCATCGGCGCAATGCTCTGGGGCCGCTCGCACCATGCGATCGGCGACGAGGCCGATCTGAATATCAGCACCGCAGCGCTTCCGGACGGCGGCCAGTCCCCGACCGCCGCGATGTTCCTGCTGTTCGCCGCTCTGGTCCGTCCCAGTTCGGTCGGGTCGCTGACGATCGCAAGCCGTGATCCGCATGCGGCGCCGGTGATCGATCTCGGCTTCCTGAAGGATCCCGGGGACAGGGCCCGGCTGGTCGATGGCGTCGAAATGATCCGGGAGATCGCAAGCCACAAACCGTTTGCCGACATGATCGGCGCGGAGATGGCGCCGGGTGCCGGCGCTGGCGACCGTGCGGCCATCGACGCAGCGCTGGCAGCCTCCGTCGTCACCTATCAGCATCCGACCTCCACCGTGCCGATGGGCGGCGACCGCGATCCGGATGCCGTCGTCGATGTGGAGGGCCGCGTTCGTGGAGTCGGCGGACTGCGTGTGGTCGATGCATCGCTATGGCCGGACGTGCCTTCGGTCGCAACCGCCTTCCCCACGATGATGCTGGCCGAGAGAATCGCGGCGGGGATGATCTGAGGCATTGGGCCGCATCTGTTCGAGCCGTCGAAGACGGCGACATCGCAAATTCAACACCTGAAGGACTGGAACACATCATGAGCAACACGATAACTGCCGCCGATCTGCTGCGCCGCAGCCTGGACCGCTTCCTGGCCAAGGACATGAAAGGCTGGGCTGATTTATGCGCGGAAGACGTCGTGGCGGAGTTTCCGTTCGCCCCGCCCGGATCGCCGATGCGGATCGAAGGTCGTCCCGCCCTTTACGACTATCTGCGCAACTATCCGGGCGCGATCGATATCCGCTCGCTCCCGACGCTGCGCACCTATGGAACCGACGACCCCAATGTCGCCATCGCCGAATGGAGCGCTTCGGGCATCGTAATCAGCAACGGCAATCCCTACGAAATGAGCTATGCCACCTTCGTCACGTTCCGCGACGGGCTCATCGTCAACTACCGCGAATACTGGAACCCGCAGGCCTTCCTGACGGCCATGGGCGGCGCCGGCTTCTGATCGCATCACCCTCGAACATCGGAGTGTCATCATGACCAAGCGATTGCAGGACAAGGTCTGTGTCGTCACGGGCACAGGCGGCAGCATCGGACGCGCAGCGGCACTTCGCTTCGCCGAGGAGGGTGCACTGGTCGTCGGCTGCGACACCAATGCGCTCACGGGAAAGGAGACTGTCGATCTCGTGCGGGCCGCTGGTGGCCAGATGATCTCGCTTCACCCCGCAGATCTGGGGACCATGACAAGTTGTCAGGCGTTCGTTGATTTCGCCGTCCGTGAACACGGGCGGATCGATGTGCTCTTCAACAACGCCGCGATGGCCCATTTCAACTGGATCGAGGACATCACCGAGGAGGAATGGCGCCTTACCACCCGCGACGAGGTCGATCTCGTATTCTTCCTGACCAAATGCGCCTGGCCACATCTGAAGACGAGCGGCGGCACCATTGTCAATACCGCATCGCTCACCGGCTGGCGCGTGTTTCGCACGCTGGGCGGTCTTGCACATGCGACTGCCAAGATGGGTATCGTCGGCATGACAAAACATCTCGCAATGGAGGGACGCGAGTTTGGCATGCGCGCTAATTCGATTTCACCGGGCGTTATCGAGACCAGCCAGACCGTGGAACAACTGAAAGACAAGGAATGGGCCGACTACATGCTCGGCAAGACCTTGGTCGGCCGCCTTGGCAAGCCGGAGGAGGTCGCCAATGTCGCCCTGTTCCTCGCTTCCGATGAAAGCTCGTTCGTCACGGGCGTAGATATCAAAGTCGATGGCGGCATGGCCGTCTGGTAAGATTGAAAGAAGACAAGAATGACATCCCAGAACAAAATCGCCCTCATCACCGGCGGCAGCCGCGGCCTCGGCCGCAACACGGCACTGGCGCTTGCCAAAGTAGGCGTCGATGTCGTGATAACCTACCAGAGCCAGGAGGCCAGAGCCGCCGAGGTGGTTACCGCAATCGAAGCGCTTGGCGGAAAGGCGGTGGCAATCCGGCTCGACGCCTCGGACGTTTCGTCCTTTGAAGGCTTCGTCGAAACACTGCGCGGAAAGCTGAGCACACTCTGGTCGCGGGACCGGATCGACTTCCTCGTGAACAATGCCGGCTTCGGTGCGCATGCCGCAATCGACGCGACCACCGAGGAGACGTTCGACACACTCATGGCCGTTCATCTCAAGGGCGTCTTCTTTCTCACCCAGTCGCTGCTGCCCGTGATCGCGGATGGCGGTCGCATCGTCAATCTGTCGAGCGGGCTGACCCGCTTCTCGCTTTCTGGTTATGCGGCATACGCCATGATGAAAGGCGGCATCGAGGTGTTCACGCGATATCTTGCCAAGGAGCTGGGACCGCGCGGCATCGCTGTCAACACCGTTGCGCCCGGCGCAATCGAGACGGATTTTGGCGGCGGCGTCGTGCGCGACAATGCAGGCCTCAACAAAATGATCGCCGCACAGACGGCCCTCGGACGCGCCGGCCTGCCCGACGATATCGGCCCGGTGATCGCATCTTTGCTCGCCGATGGAACCGGATGGGTCAACGCGCAGCGTATCGAGGCTTCCGGCGGCATGTTCCTGTGACCCTGCGGCAGATGTGAAGGAGAGCAAGTAATGAACGGTATCAAACCGAGCCACGAAGGTCGCGTGGCCCTCGTCACCGGGGCCGCGCGCGGTATAGGTCAGGCCATTGCCCAGAAGCTTGCCGCGCATGGCGCCAAGCTTGTCCTCCTGGACATGGAGGAATCGCACGAGACTGCGAACATGATCGAGGCGGAGAGCCTGATCGTGACCGGCGACGTCTCCAGTGCGGCAGACTGGGACCGTATCGACAAGGAGGCGCAGAAACGCTTCGGCGGTACCGATATCGTCGTGAACAACGCCGGAATCGGGAGCCCCAAATCCATCGACGATCTCGACATCGATTTCTGGAGAAAGACGTTCGCCATCAATCTGGAGGCGCACTTCCTGAGCGCGAAACAGCTCGTGCCCCAGATGCGGGAAAAGAACTGGGGTCGCTTCGTCAACATATCCTCGAACTCGATCGGACTGGCGATCCCTGGCATGAGCCACTACATGGCGTCCAAAATGGGCGTGATCGGCTTCGTGCGCGGACTGGCCAACGATGTCGCGGACTGGGGCATCACGGTGAATGCCGTTCTGCCCGCCATCACGAATACCCGGCTAACCCAGGACATGCCGGAGGAAGCCAAGCGCCAGACTTGGCAGAGCCAGGCGATCAAGCGTTTTGCCGAACCGTCCGACATCGCCGGCGCCATTTGTTTTCTCACAAGCGACGACGCCGCGTTCATCACCGGGCAGGCACTTCCGGTGGATGGCGGCCAATACAAGATTTCGTAACGGTCCCGGCGACAGCACTAACGATGAAGGTGTCGACGACCCTCGTCAGGGTCCGTCGCCTCTGACTCATGACGTCGAAAACTGCATCAATCCGTTCGGGATGGCCCTTCGACAGTACCGGTTGAAGGGCCATCCTCCTCCAAGAGAAGCCCCTATGACAAACACCGAGCGCGCCTCCGAGGCGACACCCTCCGACATCCTTTTCCAGCCTGGGCGCATCGGATCGCTCGGCATCAGCAACCGGATCGTCATGGCGCCCATGACCCGATCCCTATCGCCCGGCGGCGTGCCCGGCCCGGACGTTGCCGCCTATTATCGCCGGCGGGCGGAAGCCGGCGTCGGCCTGATCGTGACGGAAGGCACCTGGGTGCCGCACTGGAGCGCATCCGACGATCCGGCAGCACCGCGGTTTTATGGCGACGATGCGTTGGCCGGCTGGAAGCATGTGGTCGACGAGGTCCATGCGGGAGGCGGGCTGATCATGCCGCAGCTCTGGCATGTGGGTCAGCTTTTCGAGGAAAAAACCGGAGCCTCGCGCGGCCATCTCATCGGCCCCTCCGGCCTGACCGGCGGTTTCGGCATCATGCCGACACCATCGGACGAACCCGCAACGCAACAGGAAATCGACGAGGTGATCGACGCCTATGCCAAGGCGGCTCTCTCCGCGAAAGAGCTGGGCTTCGATGGCGTCGAGCTTCATGCAGGGCACGGCTATCTTCTCGACCAGTTCTTCTGGGAAACGTCCAATATCAGAACCGATCGCTACGGTGGAAGCCTGGTCGGGCGCACGCGGATCGTCGTGGAAATCGTCGAGGAAATCAAGCGGCGCACCGGTGGTGATTTCCCATTGTTGCTGCGTTTCTCGCAGTGGAAGATGCACGATTTCACGGCAAAGCTGTTCTCGACACCTGCCGAAATGGAGACGTTTCTCCATCCCCTCGTCGTGGCAGGTGTCGATGCGTTTCACGCTTCGCAGCGGCGCTTCTGGGAGGGTGAATTCGGCACGGATCTCAATCTCGCCGGCTGGGCGCAGAAGCTCTCGGGAAAACCGGGCATCACCGTCGGCTCGGTGACCCTCCAGCGCGACCTGATCGAGAGCTTTTCAGGACCCGGCAGCGAGTCGGCCGACAATATTCCTGTGCTTCGCGAGAGAATGTCGCGCGGTGATTTCGATTTCGTGGCAGTCGGTCGGGCGCTGCTCGCCAACCCGGACTGGCCGCAGCGGGTGCGAAGCGGCCGGCCGTTGCGGCCTTACAACGTCAGCGCGCTGTCCCAGCTCGTCTGATCAGACGACTTACGCTTTCGATGCTATCCATCGACTTAGCCGATGGATAGCATCGAAACATACAGGCTACTTCCGGCAAAGAAAGCGTGGCATTCAGATCGCATGATCAAAGCGCTTCGAGACTTTTTCACCCGTATCAGCCTTGCCCTTTCGGTCAAACACCTGGAGACACCTGCCATGACAACCATTCTGCATATCGATTCCAGCATTCTCGGCGGTTACTCGGTGAGCCGCACGCTCACTGCAGGGATCGTCGCGAAGCAAGAGGCGCTGCATCCCGGCGCCCGCGTCATCCGCCGCGATCTCGTCGTCGATGCGGCGATGCATCTGTCGGACGCTCACATGGCCGTCTTTCAGGGCGGTGAAGTCGGCAATGCGGCGCTCGGCCAGGATCTGGCGACGGGCGGGGCCTATATCGACGATCTGTTTGCCGCAGACATCATCGTCATTGGCGCGCCGATGTACAACTTCACGATCCCGACACAGTTGAAAGGCTGGATCGACCGGGTTTGCGTCGCCGGCCGGACTTTCCAGTACGGCGCCAACGGCCCTGAAGGTCTGGTCAAGGGCAAGAAAGTCTTCGTGGCCTCGGCGCGCGGTGGCGTCTACACCGGTGACAGCCCTGCTGCAGGCCTCGATCATCAGGAGACCTACCTGCTCGGCGTACTCGCCTTCATCGGCCTGACCGACGTGACGATCATCCGTGCGGAAGGTCTTGCTCTCGGCGAAGACGCCAAGGCTGCAGCCGTCTCAGGCGCAAAGTCGCAGATCGAAGCACTGGCTGCTTAATCCTCTCTTTTCACAAAATCCTACAGGATCAAGGACCGACTAATGTCCCAGACCAACTACATCGCGGCTGTTGGCCGCCTTCTCCTCGCCGTCCTCTTCATCTTCAGCGGCCTCGGCAAGATCATGGCGCCTGCAGCCACACAGGGGTACATTGCGTCGGTGGGGCTGCCGCTCCCGCTCCTCTCTTACCTGCTCGCGGTCGTCGTTGAACTGGGCGGCGGGATCCTGCTGGTCGTTGGCTATCAAACTCGCATCGTCAGCCTCGTGATTGCAGCCTTCACATTGGCGACGGCCTTGGTCTTCCATAACAACTTTGCCGACCAGAACCAGATGATTCACTTCCTGAAGAACATCTCCATTGCCGGAGGCCTTCTGCAAGTGGCGGCATTTGGAGCAGGCGCGCTCAGCCTCGACGCTCGCCGTCTGCGTATTGCATGAAACGAGGGTGGGCTGATCCTCGACAAGGACCAGCCCACCCTGATCTTCCACGCAACACGACACTGGAATGAAACATGGAAATCGGCATCGACAGTTTCGCGGCGACAATTCCCAATCCTGCAACCGGTCTGACAGTGCCGCCTGTAGACCGGATGGAGGCCCTGCTTGCAGAGGTGGAGACCGCGGATCGCGTCGGTCTGGACGCCTTTGGCATTGGCGAACACCATCGCAAGGAATTTCTCGATTCGGCACCGGCGGTCATTCTGGCCGCTGCCGCGGCTCGCACCAAACGCATCCGCCTCGCGAGCGCCGTCACCGTGCTGAGTGCTGCAGATCCTGTCCGGGTCTTTCAGGATTTCGCGACGATCGACCTGATTTCGAAAGGTCGCGCCGAGATCGTCGTCGGACGTGGCTCCTTCGGCGAAGCCTATCCTCTCTACGGCTTTGCCATGAACGATTATGACGCCCTCTTCGTTGAGAAGCTCGATCTTCTTCTCAAATTGAGGGAAGAGACCAATGTGACCTGGCGCGGCCGCTTCCGGCCCGCGCTCACCGGTCAAGGTGTTTATCCGCGCCCGCATCAGGCGAAAATGCCGATCTGGCTCGGCGTCGGCGGAACACCGCAGTCGTTTGCGCGCGCAGGTTCGCTCGGCCTTCCGCTGATGGTTGCCATCATCGGCGGCAGCTTTGACCGATTCCGTCCGCTCGTCGACCTGTATCGCGAGGCAGGCCACCGGGCAGGCCACCCGCCGGAGAGACTCAAGGTCGGGGTGCATGCGATGGGCTTCGTCGGCGACACCGACCAGAGTGCTGCCGATGCGTTCTTTCCGGGCTGGGCATACATGTTCACCGAAATCGGCCGAGAACGCGGGTGGTCGACGGCGACGCGCGCCCAGTTCGACGCGATGCGCGGGCCGCACGGCGCCTTCCTGATCGGAAATCCGCAGACGGTTCGCGACAAGATCCTGGCGGCAGACAAGGCGCTGGGCGGCATTTCCCGCATCACCTTCCAGATGAGTTCCGCCATGCTTGAGACCAAGGCGATGCAGCGCTCGATCGAACTGCTCGGGAGCGAGGTCTCCCCGGCTGTCAAGGCGGCTTTGGCCAAGGCGCCACATCATGGGTGAGCTGATCGCGGGCACATGGCAGCGCAACGGATTCGAGAGTGTGCTGGCAGACGGGCAACTGCGCCGGCCGCCCTCAGTGTTTCGCAATTGGATCACCACCGGACCCGATAGCTCGTTCGGGGCCGAGCCGGGCCGATACCACCTCTATGTTTCGCTTGCCTGCCCGTGGGCGCATCGCACCCTGATCATGCGTAATCTGAAGGGCCTTGCCGATCTGATCGACGTCTCGGTCGTTCACTGGCTGATGGGGGAAGACGGCTGGACGTTCGATCCCGATCTTGGCGTGGTCCCAGATTCGGTGAATGGGGCAACATTCCTGCACGAGATCTATACGCTTTCTGATCCAGCATGCACGTCGCGAGTCACTGTACCCGTCCTCTGGGACAAGCTCAACCGCCGGATCGTCTCGAACGAATCCGCCGACATCCTGCGCATGTTCAACTCCGCGTTTGATGGCTGCGGTGCGGCAACCGGCGATTATTACCCCGCCGAACATCGTAACGAGATCGATGCCGTCAACGCGCGTGTCTACGCAACCCTGAACAACGGCGTCTATCGATCCGGCTTCGCCACGACACAGGCCGCCTATGAGGAAGCCGTCGGCGAAGTGTTCGAAACGCTCGACTGGCTGGAACAGCGCCTCGCTCGGCAACGCTATCTCGTCGCAGGCAGGTTGACGGAAGCCGATATCCGGCTATTTACCACGCTTGTGCGCTTCGACCCGGTTTATCACGGTCATTTCAAATGCAACGTGCGTGCGTTGGTCGATTATCAGGCACTCTGGGCATACACGCGGGATCTCTTCAGGCATCCGGCAATCCGCCCCACCGTCGATTTCGATCATATCAAAGGTCATTACTACGGCAGCCATCCGTGGCTTAACCCCAGTCGTATTGTTCCGGTTGGCCCAGACTGCGATTTCGACTTTCCGTCTGGACGCGAGGTGTTGGCGTGAGCAGGATTGCGATTATCGGGTCGGGAAAAATCGGATCTGCACTGGCAGCACGTTTCGACGCCGTTGGAATTGCCGCCCTTGTCGCCAATAGCCGCGGCCCCGCATCACTGGTCGATTTTTGCGCCCGCTTTGGAAGGAGAATCAGAGCCGTCGAAGCTGAGGAGGCGCTTGACGCCGAGATCGTCATCCTCGCAATGCATTTCGATGCGGTGAAAGCGGCGGTCGGTAAACGGGGAGACTGGGCCGGACGTATTGTTGTCGATGCCACGAACGCCATCAACTTTCCGGACTTCACGCCTCGCGACCTCAATGGCAGACTGTCCACCGTGGTCATATCCGAATTGGTGCCAGGCGCTCGTGTCGTCAAAGCCTTCAATACGCTTCAGGCTCCCATACTTGCTGCCGATCCCGATACGGGCGCAGGCCGACGTGTGCTATTCTTGTCCGGCGACCATTCGGACGCCAATCGCACGGTCGCAGACCTGATCGAAAAACTCGGTTTCTTTCCCATCGACCTTGGTACCCTTTCAGCAGGGGCCCCGATGCAGCAGTTCGCTGGTCCCCTTGCGAAAATGAACCTTGTGAAAAACTGATATATTTAGAGTATCTAGACGCCCATCACCGCGCGATGGGAGGGTTGGGATTTTCCGGGTTTTCGACGAACCTCATACACCAGGCGATGCGCACTTCAGAGACCCCAGTATCTTACTCCGACGCAGAGAATGCCGACTCCGGGTGGCAGTATCGATGCGACGGTGTCAAAGACCCGCTTCTTAGAGGCATCGATATGGACGAAATCGAACCATGCCCCTGAACACATAATCTTCAATGGTAACGGCACGCCGAAGCCCGAGAGAACGAATTCGCCACGGAAAGCTTCCGGATCGGCGAGATCGGCGCGTTCGAATGTCAGCTGGATGCCGTTGATCGACTGGCTTGAACGTTGTGAACAGATCGGGTCTCCGCGACGGCGGGATTGGTCCTCCTCCTCTTCCGCCCCTCCCCTCCCCCGTCGCGGCGCTCATCGGGTTTGGACTTGTGGGGCTCGGCGGCAGCGTGATCTTCCCCTGTCAATGTCGACAGCGGCTCAGAGAACCGACCGTTCCGCAGCGATGAATGTGGCCTCGCTGGCGCAGATCTCATTCAGTATTTTACTGATCGGCCCGCCCCTCCTAGGCTTGGTTTCCGAGCGCTGGGGATTTCAATGGGTTTTCGGACTTGGGATACCCTTCACTCTGCTAAGCATTGTTCTTGCGGGAAAATTGGACAGAAAATCGGGCGGAAGGGCCGCCCTCGCCGATCCTACATATTGAGCACGCTGCCAGGTCTGCCGCTGGACGACTGCAGTGCGGAGCCTGGATCAACCGATTAGCGAGCAGCTTTTCTTATACAGCCTCGACCGATCGCCGGCCGTCTGTGAGCACGCCAGTGCGCAACCATAATCGAATGAGAAGACATCAACGCCGGTGAAAACGGAGACGGCACGCCGACGAAAGTGCCGGCAGAGAAATACACATTGGCCCACCGCGAACAGTGAAGAATGCCGTCTGCCTGGGCGCTGCCCCACGGTCCGATCCGCACAACCCGCACGCTAGGATAGCGTCTCCGGCTCCTGAAACCGTATGGATAAGCCCGGCGTTTTCGCCGATTTAACTGTCATTACTATATGCTCTGCTTCGCGTCCGTCAGGGCGATCTGCGTGCACGATCGCCAGACCACGCCCGAGGCGATGGCCCCGAGGCGCGGCGTTGTCGCAAGGATCAGGCAGTGAGCGTCGGATAGTCCGTGTAGCCGCGTTCCTCGCCCTGATAAAAAGTCGCAGGATCAGGCTGATTGAGCGGCGCGCCGGTGCGAAAGCGCTCGATCAAATCGGGGTTAGCCAGGAATTTCGTGCCGAAGCCGACGAGGTCGGCCGTGCCACTGGTGACCGCAACTTCGGCGCTGTCGGCGTCAAAGCCGCCATTGGCGATGTAGACACCACCGAACGCCCGCTTGATTGCGATGTAATCGAAGGCCGGATCGCCGAGCTGCACAACGTGCAGATATCCCAGCCCGTAACGGCTGAGTGTTTCGGCCGCGTGGCGGAACGTAAAAGCCGGATCGCTGTCGCTCACCGAAAAGATCGGAAGGGCGGGGGACAGGCGCACGCCGATACGATCGGCACCGAACACCGGAATGACGGCCTCGACGATTTCCTTCAGGAAACGGACCCGGTTCTCGGCGGAACCGCCATAGGCATCCGTTCGCTGGTTGGCGCCATCACGCAGGAATTGATCGATAAGGTAACCATTGGCGCCGTGCAGTTCGACCCCGTCGAAACCGGCGCGTTTGGCGTTTTCGGCAGCTTGGCGGAAATCGTCCAGGATGCCCGGAATTTCCTCCGGGTCCAGCGCCCGTGGCGTCTCATAGGGTTGAAGCCCTGTGGCAGTGTAGATCTCTCCCTCGGGGGCGATCGCGGAAGACGAAACCGGCAACTCGCCGTTCTGTTGCATCGTTGAGTGTGATAGGCGGCCGACATGCCAGAGTTGCAGGAAGATGCGCCCGCCTTCTGCATGAACAGCCCTTGTCACCTGTTCCCAACCGGCGGTTTGCGCATCGCTGAAAATACCGGGCGTGCGCGGATAACCCTTACCCTGCGGCGAAATCTGCGAGCCCTCGGTGACGATCAGACCGGCCGTCGCGCGTTGACGGTAATATTCCACCGCAAGCGATGTCGGCGCGTCGCCATCGCCCGCTCGGCTGCGCGTAAGCGGCGCCATCACAGTGCGATTGCGCAGGGTATAGGGTCCAACCTGGATCGGCGATAGCAACGTCTCGGGTACAGGCATAGGTCAGTGTCCTCTTGCGGTGTGTTTCAACATTCGGGCCGATCCTGTTGCCGACCATGGAGCGTTTAAAGGCCGCCAGAGAGCGAAGCCCTGACGGTTTTCGACGGGATCACACGAAGCCTTGTGCCGCCGGATATCTTGATGCCGGCCGCAAGCCACGCTGCGGCATTCATGGATGTCCTTACGGAATACCGATGTCCTTACCTTCGACGTGGCGGAAACAGGACGTAGCGACAGCATCAAGCGCAAGGCTATGCAGCCGGTGGATCGAGGAAGACGTAGAGCTTGGCGATCTTGCCATCCACGATCTCCACCACGTCCAGTCCGGTTACAACGGGCGGCGCGCCCTCCGGGCCGAAGTGCCAACGCATGCGACCGATACCGTGATGGCCGACGGCCGGTCCGAACGTGCCGAAGACAAAATTCGGCGGCGCCTTCGATAGGATTGCATCGACCGTGTGATCGAGACCGTTGTGGCCTGTCGCCTCGGCGCCAGGTTCAAAGACCGACACTGTTTCGGCATAGAGTTCGCGGATCGCAGCGCGCCGCCTTTCTACGTCGCGCTCGGCGAAAACGCGATAGAGATGACCCTGCATAAGTCCATCGTAGTCGATGGCCGGGTCTTGCTGTTGATTGCTCATGTTTACCTTCGATATTGAATGGCGACGGAACTGGCGTTTGGCCACCCCATATGGCTTTACGAGAGGCCTATTCGCTGCTGATCACTGATTGAGTTGGACGAGGTTGATGATGGACAGCGGACCACCAGGAAACTGAACGAGACGACTCTGTTCCAGGCCGCCAAGGTCGATCGCCACATATCCCAGCTTGACGGCTAGGTCGCTAACGGCCCTTTTGGCATCCGCATCCTCTCCGGCAACGAAGAGCACGCGCCGGCCCCCGTCTACTTTCGGATCGGCCTCCAGAAACGCCGCGACCAGATGATTGAACGCCTTGACGACGCGCGCACCGGGAGCCCATTCCGCCACAGCCTGGCTCGACGCCCGGCCGCCAAGATCGACGGGCTGATAAGACGGCACCTCGACGGCATTGTTGGCATCGACGAGAATACGGCCGTTCCACGGACCGAGATCCTTCAACGCGCCTTCCAGCCGATCCCAGTTGACCGCCACGAATACGATGTCGGCCTGTGCGGCCTCCTTGAGGCTAACCGCCTTCACCTGCGGCCCGAGTTCACCGACCACTGCCTGAAGTGTTTCCGGACCACGGCTGTTGGCAATCGACACCTCGATACCGCTACGGGCGAATTTGCGGGCAATGGCTTTACCGATGGCGCCAGCGCCGATGATGGAGATGCTCATGATGTTTTCCTTTCCGAGGGACGAATAATCTCGTTGAAAAGCAATCTATGCCGATCCGAATGATAGAGGTAGTTGTCGCTGGATTGTATCTGTTTCAAACATTCGTTAGGACTGGTCTCTATGGAGACACTCGCCAATCTGGAATCGTTCGTCCGAAGCGCCGAAAGCGGTAGCTTCTCGTTGGCAGCGCGGCGGCTGACGCTCACGCCTGCCGCCATCAGCCGCAACGTCGCGCAGCTCGAGCGCAATCTGGGCGTCAGGCTGTTTCAGCGCAGCACGCGCGGCCTGACGCTGACCGAGGCGGGCGACCGTTTTCTGCAATCGGTGCGGAGCGGTCTTGACAGCATTCAGGGGGCGATTGCGGACGTCTCTCTCAACGCCGGCCAGCCGGCTGGTATCCTCAAACTCAGCGCACCGGCCGGTTTCGGAACACAATACCTTCTGCCCTTGATGCCCGCCTTCCTCGAACGCTATCCGGCAGTGATCCCCGACTGGTATCTCGACAATCGTCCGCTCGATTTGATTTCTGGCGGATTCGACGCGGCGATCGGCGGCGGCTTCGACCTGCCCGATGGCATGGTGGCGCGGGAGTTGGGGCGGATTCATCTGATCGCGGTGGCCTCTCCTGGATTCCTTGCGAGCAGGAACAAGCCCGAAGATCCGGTTGCGCTCGCGCATCTTCCGTGCGTTGCCATGCGCTCGCCGCTCAACCTTCGCCTACGTACCTGGGTGATGCGAAACTCAGCCGGCGCGGAGATGACGGCTGTCGAAAAGCCAGTGATGATGGTCAACGATCCCGATGCGTTGTGTGCGGCGACCCTCATGGGCATCGGCGTCGGTCTGGTCGCGCTCCCGCTTGCCGCCCCCCACCTGGAAAGCGGTGCATTGGAACGGTTGCTGCCGGACTGGTACGTCGATGTCGGGGCGATGTCGGTGTATTTCACCAGCCAGAAACTGCTTCCCGCCAAGACACGTGTCTTCGTCGATTTCATCACCGACGCATTCCGCAGCAAGAGAATGCGGCAGGTCGTGCCAGTTCCGCCTGTCGCCGCCAAGGGCGCCCGGTGACAAGCGAGCGGCATTGATGCATCCGGGCGTCGCACACTACGGCTTGAACCCGACAAGGATTCCGTGACTGCGTTACCGACAGGGAGCATCCGTCCCCGACTTCTGCTAAGTGCATCCATCGGCTAATCCGATATTTTGTATCGTAATAGACCGGCTTTCCACGGATACGTGAGCGTGGCACTTAACACCCCATAGTCGGAGCGATTAGGGCCGCCGCCTTTTCCACACCGGTCAAGTCCGTGGGATTGGGCGGGCACAGCACAGCCCGTTAATGACATTTCTGCAGATCGATTCCAGCGTTCGTGGCTGCTATTCGGTGATCCTCGGCGATTGGAACAGGAGGTTATTGTGACTGATACAAAGCAACGTATGGCAGCAGTGACGGGAGCAGGAAGCGGGCTCGGGCGAGATATTGCGCTAGGTCTTGCCGCCAAGAACTATCGCGTTTTCGGAACGGCTTTTACTTCGGATGAAATCGAAGACCTCAAACGAGCGTCTGGTGGGGCGGTAGCACTGACCTTATGTGACATTACGGACGCCACCGGGGTCAAAAATTGGGCCCATGAGGTTGCTACCTATACTGAAGGCAGTCTCGATCTCCTCATCAACAACGCCGGAATCCTGACGCCTGGCCCCTTGGAAGTCCTGCCGCTCGATGCTATCCGGCACGAATTCGAAGTGAATGTGTTCGGTGCCTTGTCCGTTATAAACGCTTTCCTTCCGGCACTTCGGAGGGCACGCGGACGCATCGTTCAGATCAGTACCTTTACCGCCAGCTTGCCGCTTCCTTTCAATGGAGCTTCGGGCGCATCGAAAGCAGCCACCGAGGTGTTTGCGGCTGTCTACCGGGCCGAGCTTAAACATCTCGGCGTCGATGTCGTGGTCGTTCCGGCCGGCATCATGAGGACCGGCGGGCCGGCGAAAACCGATGCAGCCGTTGCGCGCGTTGCACACGAAATGACGCCGGAACAAAATGAGCTGTACGGGCAAACGTTCTCAACGTTCGCGAAGGGTCTCAGCGCCATGCAGAAGGGAGGACTTGACTCCGCCTCTGCCGCGAAACGGGTCATTGAAATCGCCGAACAGATGCCTGCGCCAAGCCGCGCTGCTGTCGGAGAAGACGCCGAAGAGATCCTCCGGTTCGTTCGTGAAAAATCCGACGCCGAGCAGGATGCTCGACGCTTAAAACTTGTCGGACTGAATTAATTGAAACCAAAAACCAGATTCAATCAGCAGGAGAACACATGATAGAGCTTGTAGACACTAATGACGGCCGTGCCGTCCGCAACAAGAATAACATCCTTCGATTCTATGATCTGGTGATTAACCAGAAAAAAGCAGAGGAATTCATCGCCACCTTTATGGCGCCTGGCTATATCCAGCACAACCCGTTGGTTGCCGATGGTGCTAACGCGTTGGGAAAATTTTTTGGCCAAGTCAACAAGGAGCGCGCCAAGTCCCGCGTTGTCGTCCATAGGATCATCGCGGTCGACGACTACGTGTTTGCTCACGTGAATTTCCTGAACCTGTTCAACGACGATCCAGAGGATACAGGAATAGCTGGTGTCGATATTTATAGGATGGATTCCGAAGGACGGGCCATCGAGCACTGGGATACGCTGCAGCCGGTTGGTAACCCAAAAAATTCGGCCCCATGGCTTGCTCCCAATATCCCGCGCGCCAATTCAAACGGCATGTTTTAACAAAAGAACATATTCGAAGCACCGCAGGGTCGCCGATAAGATGCTGATTTCACCGATCAACCTTACGGGCATGATTTTTCCGTCACAACCGATCGCCCCTCCGTCGCCTCACCGAAGCGCAGTTGGGCAGGGATTCTCTAAAAAAGTGGTCATAAGAACGCCCCCAGTCAGCGGCCGGTCGCCGTCCTCTCGGTCTTATTCGGCATGCCAACAATCAGGTTGCCTAGCAACGCTGATTGGTCAACCAGTCTGCAAAAATGCGCGCCAGTCGCCTCTGGCTGCCTGATTTCGGATAGGCGATGTAATGCCCGATATATCGATTGTCCCGGAATTTCCCGGCAAATGGATTGACCAGTCTACCGCTCTCGAGCTCTCTTCTCGCGAGGACGTTCGATTCAAGCGTTATCCCAACGCCGTTGGCCGCAGCATCTATCGCCAGGAAGCTTCTGTCGAAGCTGATTGACGGTGCAGGCGGAGACCCAAGGTTGTTGATTTCGAACCAGTCGATCCACTGGATCCGTTTCAGATCGCTTCGGATGAGAGGCAGCCGCAGGAGGTCCCGCGGGGACTTGATCTGCGCCGCCATCTCCGGCGAACAGAGGGGGGCAATGATTTCTTCAGACAGTGGAATGACGATCAGATCTTCGCGGTTGAGAGGCTCGCCGTAGACAATATCGGCATCGAACAGACCGTCGACGAAACGCGCATAACTCGTGCTGGCCGCAACCCTCACCTCAACGCCAGGATTTTCCTTCAGGAACTGCGGCAATCGCGGCGAAAGAACCTGCGCAGCAAAGCTCGGCGCACAATGGAGACGCAATAGCTGCGCCTTATTCGATGAAATCTGCTCAACACCTCTGCGCAATTCGTCGAAGGCATTAGAAGCATGTATCATGAGCGTCTGGCCGGCGAATGTCAGCTTGACGCTGCGCGTGCTGCGTTCGAACAGCGCAACGCCCAAGTCTCTTTCCAGCCGGAAAATCGCATGACTTATTGCACTTGGCGAAAGGTTGAGCTCTTCGGCAGCCGACCGGAATGTACCGAGCCGCGCGGCCGATTCAAAAATGCGCATGGCGGATAGTGATGTCATGTGCAGCATCGGATTAGTGAATCACAGTCACCCACCGATGTAAACTTGGCGTTTGTCGAACATACCCCTTTAATCCACAAATTCAGCAGCAGCCTCCATCCGCTGCCGGAACATCAACCAGATGCTTTGAGGAAGGCATCGGGAGGAGAGACATAGATGCTACTGAAGGGGAAGACCGCGGTCATTTCTGGCGCGGCGAGCAAACGCGGCATTGGCCGTGCGACCGCAGAACTGTTTGCCGAGCATGGTGCAAGCGTCGCCATCCTGGACATTGACGGCGAAGCCGCCAAAGAGGCGGCGGCAGCATTGCCGGCGAACGCTAGAGGCAGCCACATCGGACTTCAGTGCGACGTCTCGAACAAGGCATCTTGCGATGATGCCGCGCAAGTCGTCGTCTCGGCGTTCGGCACGGTCGATGTGCTTATCAACAATGCGGGCATCACTCAACCGATCAAGACGCTCGACATCACGGAGGCCGACTGGCACCGGATCGTCGACGTCAACATGACGGGCATCCTGTTTCTCAGTCAGGCCTTTATTCCCAATATGCGTGACAATGGCGGCGGGTCCATCGCCTGCATTTCCTCGGTTTCCGCACAACGCGGCGGCGGTATCTTTGGTGGCCCCCACTATTCGGCGGCTAAGGCAGGCGTACTCGGACTTGCCAAGGCGATGGCACGCGAGTTCGGCCCCGTCGGCATCCGCGTGAACTCCGTCACCCCCGGCCTGATCCAGACGGACATCACGGGCGGAATGCTCACCGACGAAATGCGGGCGGACATCATCAGGGGCATTCCCTTGAGCCGGCTGGGCGACGCGCGAGATGTCGCAAACATCTACCTGTTTCTTGCATCCGATCTGTCGGCCTATGTCACCGGCGCGGTAATCGACGTTAACGGCGGCATGCTGATCCATTGATCCGGCGCAGGCTCGCCACAGGAGAATTCAATGACCCAGATCGGTCACAATGTCAGCTTGCCGGAACGAGCGCGACGCATCCGTCGCCATGCCCTGCGGATGGGCGAAGTCCAGGGCCAGGGCTATATCGCGCAGGCCCTCGGCATCGCGGATGTTCTGGCGGTCTCCTATTTCCACGCCACGAACTATCGGGCGGACGATCCCGAATGGGAAGGACGCGACCGCTTTCTTCTGTCGATCGGGCATTATGCGATCGCGCTATACGCTGCTCTGATCGAGGCAAAAATCATTCCGGAAGACGAACTGGAAACCTACGGCACGGACGATAGCCGCCTGCCGATGTCCGGGATGGCAACGTACACACCGGGCATGGAGATCACGGGCGGTTCGCTCGGCCATGGGCTCGGGATTGCTGTGGGCATGTGCCTGGGGCTGAAGCGCAAGAAGTCTGCATCCTTCGTCTACAACCTTTTCTCCGACGGCGAACTCGATGAAGGATCGACCTGGGAAGCGGCGATGTCAGCCGGCTCCTACAAGCTCGATAACCTGATCGCAATCGTCGACGTCAACCAGATGCAGGCGGACGGCCCGTCCTTGGGCGTCATGAACTTCGAGCCTCTTGGTGCAAAGTTCGAAGCGTTCGGCTGGTTCACGCAGCGCGTCGACGGCAACGACATCGAGGCTGTCGTCCGGGCATTCGATGCGGCGCGCAACCATCCCCAGGCCCAGCCTCGCATGATCATCTGCGATACGAAGATGGCGAAAGGCGTGCCGTTCCTCGAAGCAAGAGAACGCAACCACTTCCTGCGGGTCGAACCGCATGAATGGACCGAGGCCCTCAGGATCATCGATGCGGGAGGCACGGCATGAAACGCTCGAAATACAGTCGTCCTGATTTCTTGACGCAGAGCGAAGATCGCCCCAGGCTGACGACATCGGCCATGATCGCCTCCATTGCCGGGCCAGACCAGCCGACCAGGCCCGCGCCTTTTGGCCATACGCTCGCAGCGCTGGCGGAAAAAGACGAGCGTATCGTCGGCATGTCGGCTGATCTCGCAAAATACACGGATCTGCATGTCTTCAGGGCCGCGCATCCCGATCGCTTTTACCAGATGGGCATGGCCGAACAGCTGCTGATGATGGCGGCTGCCGGCATGGCGCGCGAAGGTTTCCAGCCCTGGGTGACCACCTATGCCGTCTTTGCGTCACGGCGGGCTTACGATTTCATGTGCCTTGCGATTGCCGAGGAGATGCTCGACGTCAAGATCGTCTGCGCGCTGCCGGGCCTCACCACAGGCTACGGTCCGAGCCATCAGGCAACCGAAGACATCGCCATGTTCCGAGGCATGCCGAACCTGACGATCGTCGATCCCTGCGACGCGGTGGAAATCGAGCAGGCCATCCCTGCGATCGCGGCCCACAAGGGCCCTGTCTACATGCGTCTGCTGCGCGGCAACGTACCGCTGGTCCTCGACGAATACGGCTACACGTTCGAACTGGGCAGGGCAAAGCTGCTTCGTGACGGTCGCGACACGCTGGTTATCTCCACTGGTCTCATGACGATGCGGGCGCTGGAAGCCGCAAAGGAACTGCAAAAGGATGGCGTGGACGTGGCCGTCCTGCATGTGCCCACGATCAAGCCGCTGGACGAGCAGACCATTCTCGCCGAATGCCGCAAGCAAAATCGCCTCGTCGTGGTCGCGGAAAATCACACTGTCATAGGGGGGCTTGGCGAAGCAGTGGCGGCAACGCTCATGCGATCCGACGTCAGGCCTGCGGGCTTCCGGCAGATCGGTCTGCCTGACGAATTCCTCGACGCCGGTGCCTTGCCAACGCTCCATGATCGATACGGCCTTTCCACGAACAGCGTTGCAGCGTCGATCCGGCGCTGGCTGGACACCTAGGATACGATATCCAGTCCTGAAGGGAGGAGCCGTCAGGACCGGGTATTACGAAGCAAATGCAGGAGGAGAAAATGAACTTGCGAATTGATAGACGCACATTCCTAGCAACTGCGGTAGCAACGCTCGCCGCACCGGCGATCCTTGCAAGCGTCCGGCTCGCAAGGGCAGCGACGACACTCACCCTCGGTCACGGCGCGGCACCAGGGAATCCCAGGACTGTTGCAGCCGCAAAGTTCGCGGAACTAGTCGCCGAAAAGACATCCGGCCGGGTGACGATCAACGTCGCAGGCGCTGAAACGCTTGGCAGCGATGCCGCAATGCTGACCAGCCTGCGGACCGGCGCGCTCGACTTCACGGCCAACAGCCAGGGCGCGACGTCAGCACTCGTGCCCGAGCTGGCAGCCCTCGGCCTCCCGTTTTTGTTTGATAGCGCGGACAAGGCCATCGCCGTTCTTTCAGGCCCCATTGGGGCAGACCTCAACGCGCGTTTCGATGCCGTCGGCGTCGTCCCGCTCGACTGGTGGGACAATGGTGTTCGCCATCTGACCAATTCCAAACGCAAGGTGGCAACCCCGGCAGATGTTACCGGCCTGAAGATCCGCACACCCGCCGACCCGATGACGATCGATATCTTCCAGGCTCTGGGAGCGAGTACCGAGCAGATCGCTTTCGGCGAACTCTACATCGCCCTTCAACAAGGCGTGGTCGACGGGCAGGAAAATCCCCTCGCCAACGTCGAGAGCTCCAAGCTCTACGAGGTGAACAAATATATCAGCCTCACCGCGCACAAATGGGAATCGACGCCCTTCCTGATGTCAAAAATCGCCCAAGCTCGCATCGGCAGCGATCTGGAGGCTGTCCAATCGGCAGCCAAGGAGGCCGGCGAACTCCAGCGCCGACTATCGACAGAGAAAGCCGCCGAGGTGCTTGCAAGCTTTAAGGGCAACGCCGCTGTCGAAGTGACCGAGGTTGATCGCGAGGCATTCATAAAGGTCACGGCGCCCGTCTATGATCTCTGGAAAGCCAAGCCATTTGGAGAATTCGTCAGCCAGATCGAAGCGGCAGCGAGGGCTTGAGGCCCTCGCATCACCCGGAGGCTATCATGGATAGGCTGCAAGAGCTCATGGATGCAGTTGCATGGTTCATCGTGCAGGGTTCGCGCTTCGTGACAATCGCGACCGGTATCGCCCTGACACTGGTGACAACGGCAAACGTCATCGCGCGATACACGCTGAAAAGCGGCGGTTTCGCGTTCGCGCAGGAACTTCCCATGCTGATCTTTCCCTGGTTCATCCTCGCGGGGATCGTGCTGGCGGCTCATGCCGGTGGGCATATGGCGGTCGAGTGGCTGTACGACAAGCTCCAGGGGCCATCTCGTCTCATCGCCTTCGGTGTCGCCAACAGCATCAATGTCGCGACGTTCCTGGTCTTGGCCTATCAGGCGAGCATCGTTGCCGAGATTGCAGGCATCGAGCGCAGCCCCGTCCTGCAGTTGCCCAATAGTATCGGCTACTACTCTCTCGCCATCGGAGCCCTCTTCGTCTCCATCGTTACCGTCGCGGCGACCCTGCGCGTCCTGCGCTTCGGCTGGGACCGCCGCGTGGAACCAAGTGCAGAAGAGGTGCCGCTATGACCCTGATCATGATCATTTCGTTCTGCATCCTGATGGTGATGGCCGTGCCGGTCGGCTACGCCCTGATTATCGCTGCCGGGGTGGCCGTGCTCTTCAATGGTTACGTGCCGCTCTCGGTCGTTGCCCAGCAGGTTTATGATCAAACCCAGTCCTTCCCGATGCTCGCTTTGCCCTTCTTCATGCTCGCAGGCACGCTGATGCTCGGCGGCGAACTCGGCCGGCAGCTTCTCGAACTGGCGTCCCGGGCGATGCAACGCTGGCGCGGCGGGCCTTTGTCGACCACCGTCGTCTCCTCGGTCGTCTTCGGTGGCGTCTCGGGCTCGGCCGTGGCAAATGCCAGCGCGCTCGGGTCCGTCCTCATTCCATGGCAGGAGAAGCACGGCTATCCGCCAGCACTCTGTGCCGCAAACAACGCGACGTCCTCTGTCATCGACGTGCTCATTCCGCCGTCGATCCCGATGATCCTATTTTCGCTGGTGAGCGGGGTCAGTGTCGGAAATCTCTTCATTGCGGGCATTCTGCCCGGCCTTCTGATGGCAGGCGGTTTCATCTTCGTCTGCTGGTCCATTGCCGTACGCCGCGGCTACCAGAGGCATGCCGAGGCCATCCGCAAGCGTGACCTTGGAGTATTGGTTCTTAAGAGCTTCCCGGCAATTCTGCTGCCGATCCTGATCATTCTCTTCCTGCGATTCGGGCTGGCGACACCCACCGAGGTCGCGGTCCTTTCCGTGGTCTATTCGTTGCTGCTCAGCCTGCTGTTTTATCGGGATCTGACGTGGAAACGCTTCTGCAACAATGTGGTTGAAGCCGGTACAGGTACGGGGATCGTGATGCTGGTCATCATGGGGAGCGCAGCCGTCGGCTGGGTGCTAACATTCGACCAAGCGCCGCAACATATGGCGGAATGGGTGTCCAGCAATATCTCAAGCCCCATCATGATCATCCTGATGATGAACCTGATCATGCTGGTGGTCGGCATGCCTCTGGATATGCCGCCGGCAATCCTCCTTCTTGGCCCGATCTTCGTGCCGCTAGCCGATTCCATTGGGCTCGATCGTGTGCAGCTTGGCCTCATGATGGTGGTCAACCTCGGCATCGGCCTCTACACGCCGCCGATCGGAACAACCCTGTTTATCTCGTCATCGATTGCAAAGGCCCCGCTGGGCGAGACGACCCGCGAACTCTGGCCCTTTTTCACCATGGCGATGCTCGTGTTGTTTGGCGTGAGCTTCATCCCCGCACTGACGATCTATTGAGGATATGACATGGCTATGGCACGTCAAATTGTCGTTTCAGTGAGCGGGCTGACCAAGGCCTATGGTGCAACATCTGTCCTGAAGGGGGTCGATTTCTCCGTCGATCGCGGAGAGGTGCATGCCCTGCTGGGCGGCAACGGCGCGGGCAAGTCGACGATGATCCGGATCATCACCGGGTCGGCCGCGAAAGATGCCGGCGAGATCGTGTTCCATGGCCCTTCGGGAGAGCTCCGGACAGAAGCCGAAGGCCGGCGGAAGATTGCAGTCGTCCATCAGGAGCTCGCCCTTTTGCCGCATCTGACCGTCGCTGAAAACATCGCCCTCCCCTACTTCGCCAATGGCGCCGCCCTTTTCAACGGAAAGCGTGCGGCCCGGCAGGCCTATAAAGCCCTCGCTATGATTGACCGTGAGTTTGCGGCGACGTCCCTTCAGCGGCTCGTCGGCGATCTGAGTCTGCATGAAGGACAGATGGTCGAGATTGCCCGTGCGCTCGCTTCGGGCGCCGAGCTTATCCTGCTGGACGAGCCGACCGCCAATCTGACCGCCCAGGAAACGGAACGGCTTTTCTCTGTCCTGCGGCGGCTCACGCGGGAAGGCGGGCTATCGGTCGTCTTCGTCTCCCACCGCATGAAGGAAATTCGCCAGATCGCGAATGTATGCACCATCATCCGTGATGGACGAACTGTCGTCGATCGCGCCGCGACCGGCAGCCTCACGGATGCGGACATCATCGAGAAGATGGGACAGGCAGCAGCAGCCCATGCGGCGGGGCGCACTGCCCCGACGCGACGCGCCGTTAACGGCGAAGCATTGACCATCAGAGAAAGCGACTTCAGCCTGGAGCTCAAACCAGGCACTATATTAGGGGTGGCTGGCGCTCCCGCAGGGCCTTCGACGCTCATTGCCACGCTGGTTGGAGCAGCAAGATCGAAGCGCTGGACGGTGTCCCATGCGTCCTGGCCGGGCAGCTTCAGTTCTCCGCGTCAGGCCGCTAGGCTTGGCTTCGGCTTCATCACCGGCGATCGTTCCCACAAGGGAATCCTTCACAGCCTGCCCATCATCGACAATGTCCTTGCATCCCGGCGTGTCGTCCGCGGCAGCATCCTGACCGGTGCGCACGAACGGACGGAATGTGTCGACCTGATGCAGGCACTCAAGGTGAAGGCCGCTTCGATCTGGAATCTCCCCAACACGCTCAGCGGTGGCACGCAGCAGAAGCTGCTGCTCGCGCGCTGGCTGGGACTGCCCTCCAGGCTGCTCGTCCTCGAAGAGCCCACGCGCGGCGTCGATATCGGCACCAAACGAGAAATCTACCAGCTCATCCGCCAGATGGCGGCGAGCGGGACCGTCATCGTGTGGTGGTCGACTGAGAATGCCGAACTGCTCGAGGTGTGTGACCGTGTGATGGCATTCGACACGGAAGGCCACTGCGCTGGGGTGATCGAAAATGAAGACTTGAGCGAGGACAGGCTCGCGGAACTCACGGGAATGGCGGCATGACACAGAACACGACCCAAACGTCTGCGGACCAAGGCCAGGTTGCCTTTCAGATCCGGCACAGGGAAAGCATCATCGGGTCCTACCGGACCGAGATCGCCATCGCGATCGCCATCATCGTGCTCGCACTCGCCGTTGGCTCGCAGGTTCCGCAGGCTTTGAGCTGGGGCAATTTCGCCAATATCACGCAGGCAGGTGCGCCCCTGATCATCATGTCGCTCGGGGTTCTCCTCGTGGTCATCACGGGGGGCATAGACCTGTCCGTGGGGTCGGTCTTCTCGCTGACAGGCATGGTCACGGCCCAGGCGATGGCCCATGGATTCGGCGGGTTCGAAGCCAGTTTGATCGGACTATCCGTCGGGCTGGTGTTCGGTTCGATCAATGGATTTCTCGTCACCATCGCCGGCCTTGCGCCCTTCGTAGTGACCCTGATCACCTTCGCTGTCGCCGGTTCCCTCGCCTTCATCGTCACGAACGGCCGCTCCATGCCCATTGGTGATCCCGACTTCTGGCTTTTGAACAGCGGCAGCCTCGTTCCCGGTATGCCCAACTACATCCTGTTCTGCATCGTGCTGCTAGTGGCGATCGAGCTCTTTCTGAAAAAAATGGTGGCGGGCCGCTGGTTTTATGCCGTTGGCAGCAGTGCACAGGCAGCCCATCTGCTTGGCATCCCCGTCAAGCGCACGATGTTCCTCGCCTATGTCGCATCGTCGCTTCTTGCCTCTTTTTCCGGACTTTTGACGATTTCCTACATCCTGAATGCCGAATCGACGGCGGGCTCCAGCCTCATGCTTCAGGCGATCGCCGCGGTCGTGATCGGCGGGGCAAGTCTTCTTGGAGGAACAGGCACGGCGGTCGGCGCGGTACTCGGCGCTCTGATGATTACGGTCATCCAGAACGGCGTCAACCTGATCGGTATCAACAGCTTCTGGCAGGGCTCCGTCACCGGCGTGGCGATCCTGATCGCCGTCCTGATCGATCGTTTCAGCAAATCCCGGCGAGGAGCCGGGTGAGGAAAGGCCAGTACAACGCTGGTTTCGTGGAGGAGGAAGAAATGAAAAGTAATTTGCATAAACATGTCGCCCTGGCGACGGTTGCCCTGGCGATGACACTCGGCGCCAACGCTGCACACGCGCAGGAGAAAAAGACGGTCGCCTACCTCGCACCGTCGCTCGACATTTCCTACTGGCAATGGGTCGGCTACGGCGTCAAGCAAAAGGCCGAGAAGCTTGGCATGGACTATGTCGAGCTGACCTCCGAAAACTCGCCCGCCAAGCAGATGGACAATGCCCGCACGGCCGTGACGAAAGGCGTCGATGCAATCGTCATTGGGCCGGTTAGCTCGACCAGCACGCCGCCGCTGCTGGCCTACCTGAAATCTCAGAATATCCCCATTGCTTTCGCTGGGATCGGGCCACAACCGGGACAGACCGATTATACGTCGTCGGTCACCGCCAACAATTACGAAACGGGAAAGGCGCAAGGCAGCTTCGTCTGTAAGCTCGCCAAGGAGCGCGGCGGAAACCAGGTGGGCATGCTCTCCCTGCCGCAGGATCGCGAAAACGCCCAGAAATACCTGAAGGGTGCCGAGGAAGCGTTCAAGGCTGACGGCTGCGATCTGGCACAAATGCTCGAGACACGCGGCCTGACGATCAACGAAGCGGTCACCCAGGCCAACGATATGCTGACCGCCCATCCGGATATCAAGGCCATTTACGGCATGTATGACGAGGCCGGCACCGGCGCGGCCAAGGTTCTGGAAACCCGCGGGCTGACCGGCAAGGTCGGCATCGCGGTGGCCGACGGTAGCCCGACCACCATCGGGTTGCTGAAAGCGAACGCCATACAAGGCATTTTCTTCCAGGAGGCGGTCGGCCAGGGTATCGATGGCACGCAGCAGGTCTACAATGCGCTGACGGGTGCCGCCGTCAAGAAGGATCTGGCGCTTGTCATGCCGCTGGTCACCGCCGACAAGGTCGATTCACCGGAGGCAAAGGCGGTCATCGCGCGCGTTTTCCCGCCGGCCAACTGATGTCCAACGGGGTGTCCTTGGTTCCACGGACACCCCGACTTCCCACCAGATCACTGGAAGCCGCCATGAAAGATTTCCCCATCATCGACCCTCACTTTCATCTCTGGGACCTGGAGAACGGTTACTATCCGTGGCTGTCGGATGGCGTGAAGCCATCGGCATTCGGTGACTATACCGCCATCAACAAGACCTACCTGATCGACGATTTCCTGGCCGACGCCAAAGGGCAGAACCTGGTCAAAGCCGTGCATCTCGATGTCGGATACGATCCGGCGGACCCGGCGGGCGAAACCCGTTGGCTGCAAGGCATCGCGGACCGCCATGGTTTCCCACATGGCATCGTCGGCTATGCCGACCTGCGCAAGCCTGATGTCGGCAGACTGCTCGACGCGCATATGCAACACGCCAACTTCCGCGGCATCCGTCAATCCATGAACTTTCACAAGGATCCGGCGAAGACCTATCTGACGGAACCGGAGGTCAGCCGCACGCCGGAATGGCGTCGCGGCTTTCGGGAACTCGCCCAACGGGGGCTGAGTTTCGATCTGCAGCTCTATTACTGGCAGATGCAGGAATTCGTCGAACTTGCACAGGAATTCCCTGATGTTCAGATCATTCTCAACCATACGGGAATGCAGGTCGACGGATCTGATCATTTCGAGGGTTGGCGATCCGGCATGAAAGCCTTGTCGCAGGCGCCGAACGTCGCCTGCAAGATTTCGGGATTGGGCATGGGCGACTGGACCTGGACGACGGAAAGCATCCGTCCGTATGTCGAGGAGGCCATCAACGCATTCGGAGCAGATCGCTGCATGTTTGCTTCCAACTTCCCCGTTGACAAGCTCTTCTCAACGTACGACGCGATCTGGAACGCCTTCAAGGCAATCACCGCATCCTTCAGTTCTGATGAGCGGCACAAGCTGTTTTATGAAAACGCCGAAAGGTTCTACAGGCTCTGAAGCCGCAGCTTTCATTGTCTTTTGCGCTCACCGATCGTACCCGATCCTATTTTGCGTCGAGACTGTCAAACGGCGCACAATGTTGGCGCGGACTCAATTTGGTGCAGTTGTAACGATGCTGCCTTGCTGGTTTCCACCCACATCGACAATGAGACTTGCATCTTGATTTCCCGTGCCGGCGCTACTGCGTCATATCCGGCAAGCGGACGAATGTCGCGGACAGTTCGAAGCCGCTATTGCCACCAGGTCGCGGACCTTCCCCTGTTGGGAAGGCGCGGTCAGGCTTCTCTTGCTCACGCGAAGGTTCACCCGTGACGCGGTGCTCTGCGGCAGGAAGATATTCGCCGGGCGCTTCTAGCGCCGCTCCTATTTGCCGCCGCAGCCGCACGTCCGCTAGGCGGCGGTCATAATGTACTTGAGTTGGCTACGGAGACTGTCGGCCAAGGACTTCAGCCGTGGACCAATTTCATCTTCGATCTGGTTAAGGCTCAGCCTATAAACGGGAACACGGCAGCCAATTGCGAAACATTCAAAATTGCCATCGCGCAAAATCGGTGCGCCCGCGGAATGTGTGCCAGGTATCCACACGCCGCGCGCCACAGAGAACCCTCTGCCGCGACAACTTTCGATGCCCTCCACAAAGGACTGTGAATATTTTTCCCAAAGTTCAGGTGACGCGCGTTCCATCTCAGCCAATTTTGCAGCAAGTTCGGGATCCGAAAGCTGTGCGCATAGTGAATGACCGATCGTCGTCGGCAAGAGCGGTCCCGCGGTGCCCAAGTCCTGAGAGCTCCAGATATTCTCGTTGACCCGCGAGGTCTCCAAATACACGAAATTTGTCCCGTCTATCGTTCCGATCGACACGGTGCCGCCCAGATCTTCCGCAAGTTTCTGCATCAAAGGGCGTGCGATGTGGAGTAGCTTCATATTGGCCAAAAGCGGGTTGACGAGCATTAAAGCGCGCCAACTAAGTCTGTACTTGGACTTCTCCTGTTTGAGATAGCCAAGCTTTTCCAGGGTATAGGTTAGCCGTGCAACCGTTGGTCGATTGATCCCCGAACTGCGCGCTATATCGACATTGCTCATCGATATCTGATCCGGCCGGAAGGCCTCAAGAACCGCGAGCCCTTTAGCTAGAGTGGTCGCGAACGCTGCATCGCGCTCAAGCTCACTATCAGACATTTAACTCCCCCATTGCTTAACGACGACCGACTCCTGAAGGGAGACCGCCTCCTCATAACGACTTTGCAGCCGGTCCGTAAACGTCGCTTTGTAAAACAGACATAAGTAGAGATTGCCTTTCTACATCCAAAACGCAGAATGTCAACATAGCGGACATAATAACAATTTTAGAATCGTTTTGTTGACATTTAATCCAAACGTGACATCGTTATCCGAACAAGACAAACTTTTGACGGATGGGAACCGGCCATGAATCGTGTGATAGATCTTGAGGTCAGCATGCCTGAAAGTGAGGCAAACCCACTGATCCAGCAAATTAACGAAGGGCGTCCCGGGACCCCGTTTGCGCAACCTCTGCCGCGGCCGGAAGGCTATGGATTTGCCAACTACAAACACGTCTTCAAAAGCAAATCAGGAGATGCGTCGCGGGATGCGCATGCCAAGGACGATGGCGGCTTGATCGGGCTGGTCGCGGACATGGATCGAGCTGGCATTTCACAAGGTCTGCTCGTTGGCGCGGAAAACATGAAAATGGGTGCTATTCATCAGGCGTTTCCGGGTCGCTTCTTCCTGATGGCGACATTTGATCCCAAGGATGGGATGCGAGCTGTGCGCGAATTTGAGCGGCTGGTTGTGGACGACAAGGTCAACGGCCTGCGTGTCTCCCCTCTGTATAACGGAATCCCCGCAAACGACCGACGTTATTATCCGCTTTACGCCAAATGTGTTGAGCTTGATGTGCCCGTGCGCATTTACACCTCCATGAATTATGCAAATGACAGACCCTATGATCTCGGCCATCCTCGTCATCTCGACGATGTCGCTGTTGATTTCCCCGAACTGAGAATTGTCGCCGGCCTTGCTGGCTGGCCGTGGGTCAATGAGATGGTTGCATTGTTGCGCCGTCATCCGCGCCTTTATGCCGATACGGCTGCGCACCATCCGCGCTATTTCGGACAGCCCGGTTCCGGATGGGAACAGTTCCTGCAATTTGGCAACACACTATTGCAGGACAAGATTATGGTCGGGCTCTCTCGTTACCTGTTAGCGATGCCCTTTGAGGACATCATCGAAACCTACAGGAACTTGCCCTTGAAAGAGAAGGTCGTGGAGAAATGGCTCTACGGCAACGCTGCGGATTTCTTTCGCCTGAACTGAGGAGTAATTCCGATGTTAAGATTGGTGGCGCACAGAGCATTGTTGTCTGTTCCACTTCTGTTGGTGATCATCATCGTGTTGTTCTCCATGCTGCGACTGATCCCCGGCGATCCGGTGCAGGCTCTGGTCGGAGATTTCCCGGTTCCACCGGCATTCAGGTTGGCAATCGAGAAGAAATATCATCTCAATGATGGATTTCTGCTCCAGGTTTCCAGCTACCTGCTAGACGCGTTGCGGGGTGATTTCGGATATTCCTATCAAAGCCAGCGACCTGTCTTGGATCTGATCGTGGAGCGCGCGCCGCGAACGATCCTGCTTGCAAGTGTCGGCTTTGCCTTCGCAATTCCTCTTGGGCTTGTCCTTGGCATCGTATCGGGGGCGACGCGCAGCGCGCGAACCGATAAGGTGATTACAACGGCAGCACTCGTGGCTTATGCCGTGCCAACGTTCTGGCTTGGGCAATTGCTGGTCATGTTTTTCGCGCTCCGGCTCGGCTGGCTGCCGACGCAGGGCATCGGCCCGCTCGTCAGCCGGGCACATGGAATGTCCTGGCTGCTTGAAAAAGCCCGTTACATCGCATTGCCAGCCGCGGCTTTTGCGGTCCACGAGGGCATGCGCGTTGCCCGAATAATGCGGGCGAGTGTCATCGATACGCTCTCGCAGGGCTATATCGTGACGGCCCGTGCCAAGGGCTTGAGCCGTAGTGAAATCATCCGGCGACATGTCTTGCGCAACTCCAGCCTGCCGCTCGTCACCATCGCAGGTTATGCGTTCGGGTCGGCCTTGAGTGGAGCGGTCTTGCTTGAAACGGTCTTCAGCTGGCCTGGGCTCGGCCTGCTTCTGGTCGAGTCCATTCGTTTTCGCGACAATATGACGGTGATCGGGGTGGTCATTTTCTCGGCGCTTGCCGTGATTGTAATGAATCTGGTCGTCGACATCCTTTACGCGGTCCTTGATCCGCGCATCCGCACGCAACGTTGAGGGCGATGTAATGGTCAAGGAACAAAACACCACGCATCCCGCACCATGCATCATCCCTTTTTTGAGCATCCTTCATACGGGCATGACCAGGATCCTCGCAACACGTCACGGCACACTGGGCGTCGTCATTTTGATCGGCCTGGCTTGCCTCGCTGTGGCGGCTCCTTTGCTTGCTCCCTATCATCCGTTCGAGCAAACTCCGCTGAGCCTTGCGCCTCCATCGGCGCGCTATCCGTTTGGAACGGACAATATCGGCCGCGATATTTTCAGCCTCATTTTGTACGGCAGCCGCTCTTCTTTGCTGGTTGGTTTTGGGGCTGCGACTGCTGCGCTTTTTGTGGGAGGAGCGATCGGCATTATGGCCGGCTACTTCCGCGGCCCTACCGAGGCGGTGCTGATGCGCGTGATCGAGGTCTTCCAGACCTTGCCGGTAATCATGCTCGTCCTTTGCGCCGTGGCTTTGTTCGGGTCAAGCTTCTGGCTTCTCATCGCTGCCGTGGCGCTTGCGATCTGGCCGATGGAAGCACGTTTGATCTACGGGCAATTCATCAAGCTCCGCGAGCGCGAATTCGTGGCTGCCGCCCGTGTCGCGGATCTCTCCACTACACATATCATTTTTCGGGAGATCCTTCCAAACGCGATTCAGCCGGTCATCGTGCAAGTCGCTCTCGATGCCAGTGCTGCAATCCTCATCGAAGCTGGCCTTGGTTTTCTGGGCCTTTCAGATCCGAGCATGGTGAGTTGGGGCCAGTTGCTCTTCGTGGCGCAGGACTACATGGACAGTGCCTGGTGGATGAGCCTGTTCCCCGGTATCGCCATTTGTATCACCGTCATCGGCCTCAATATGTTTGCCGACGGCCTCAACGAAATCGTTGACCCGCGAAGGGAAATCGGTGGCCTCCAATGAACACATCACAAGATTCTGACATACCGGCATCGTCCAGCCAGCCGCTGCTTCTGGATGTCAAAGACCTGCATGTCCACCTTCGTATCGGCAATCAAATCGTTCGCGCGGTGGACGGGATCAGCCTTGAAGTGCGCCACGGAGAGTGCGTTGGGATCGTCGGGGAATCCGGTTCGGGCAAGAGCACGACGGCGCGTGCCATCACCAAATTGATGCCCAATGTCAGCTTGGCAAGGTTCAGTGGCGACCTTCGCTTCGACGGCCTTGATCTGCTCGCGATGGCCGATCGAGATCTGCGTCGCCTGCGCAAGGACAGCGGGTTTTCAATGATTTTTCAGGATCCGTTGGGATACCTCAACCCAACCCAGCGGATCGGCAAGCAAATAGGAGAGGCGGTCTCCAGGGATGGTGGGCTGTCTCGCGAGCAATCGGTGTGGTCGCTTTTAGACGAGGTTGGCCTTCCGGACGCGAGAAATCTTGTGCGACGTTATCCGCATGAATTGTCGGGGGGGATGCGCCAGAGGGTGATGATCGCGATCGCTTTGGCGAGTCGTCCGAAGCTGCTGTTTGCCGACGAGCCGACGACCGCATTGGATGCTACCGTCCAATTGCAGGTCTTGCAGACGCTTTATCGAGTCCAGCGCGAACGCAACATGGCTGTGGTCATTATCACGCATGACCTCGGCGTTGTAGCCGAGCTGTGTGACCGGGTTTACGTCATGCACAGCGGCAAAGTGATCGAAACAGCAGCAACTCAGGATCTTTTTGCCAGACCCCGGCATGCCTATTCGGCACGGCTGATCGATCTCAGCACTCATCTCAATCCGACGGAGCGATACGCATGACCGCCCCCCTTTTGAGCCTGCGTGGCATCGAACAGACCTATTCACGGCGCAACGCCAGTGGATGGGGTTCGACAACTGTTCGCGCCGTCGACGGCGTCGATCTCGACGTTTTTGAAGGCGAGACCTTGGCGGTGGTTGGTGAGTCCGGTTCGGGCAAAAGCACGCTTGCAAAGCTTCTGCTGATGCTCAATTCCCCCACGAACGGCAAGGCCTTTTTCAAAGGCGAGGAGCTTGGTTCTCTCCGAGGGCCGCTGCAGCGCGAATTTCGTCGCGATGTTCAGGCGGTTTTCCAAGACCCAGCGTCGTCACTCAATCCTAGGATGACGGTGGAGACAGCGCTCCGTTTTATCGTCAAACGCCACGCGTTGCGATCAGTTTCAGACACGCGCCGGTTTCTTGCGGAATGTCTCACGCGTGTCGGGCTCAATCCACCGGAGCGATACCTCGACCGGTATCCGCACGAGCTCTCCGGAGGCCAGCAGCAGCGCGTGGCGATCGCACGGGCGATGATGATCGCCCCGAAAGTCATCGTGGCCGACGAACCGCTCTCAAGCCTCGATGTCTCGGTGCAGGCGCAAATCCTCGACTTGATGAGAGACCTGCGGCGATCGACAAATGTCGGGTTTGTTGTGATCAGCCACGATCTTGGCGCCATGCAGTCGATTTCCGACCGAACAGCCGTGATGTATCGCGGCAGGATCGTGGAGATTGGCGATGACATCTACGCGCGTCCCAAGCATCCCTACACCAAGCTGCTTCTCGACGCGCGTCTTACGGCAGATCCAACCCGCGGCCGCATTCGTTCAATGGCGCCAGCGCCATCGATCCCGCCCCTTGCGACTACGCCAGAAGGCTGTCGCTTTCGGCCCAGATGCGACTATGCCGTCGCGCTGTGCGAAACGGCAGATCCGATACTTAGGCCTATGCATAGCGGCCAGACGCAGGTGGCTTGCCATCGGGCAGAAGATCTCTTGAGACTTTTCGAAATCCCTGGTGGCGGTAAGCGCGCGCCGTCTACCGGTGACGGTCTGACTGCTTAAGCGCGCACAACAGAAAAACAAGGGAACAGCATGATGAAATCAGCCAAAAGACTTAGCGGACTAAAATTGATGACGGCGGCACTTCTGGCAAACCTTGTCGGATGGGCAGTTATCTCCGACGCAAGCGCACAGGAATCTCCGGTTTCGGGCGGCACCATTGTCGCGGCGCTGCCCTCATCGACCGTTCAAAACTTCAACACGCAGATGACGTCGACGTCCGCTGCTCTCTTCATGGCCGATGTCTGGGCAGACGGACTGATGAGCTATGACAAGGACGCCAACCGGATACCGCGACTGGCGACGAGCTGGACCGTGTCTGAAGACGGTAAAACTTACACGTTCAAAATCCGAGATGGAGTGAAGTGGTCGGACGGTGAGAAATTTTCCGCCTCCGACGTGTTGTTTACGCTTGAATCGTTCGGCAAGTTTAACACCTACCTGACCAAATTGATGCCTTTGATTGAAAAGGCATCGGCTCCCGACGATACCACGTTCATACTTCAGCTAAAGCAGCCGTTGACGGCAACCCTTGACCTTTTCGATAAGGAGGTCTTCCCGCTTATGCCGAGACACGTGTACGAGGGAACTGATATTGCGACCAATCCCGCCAATCTCGCACCGGTGGGTCTTGGGCCCTTCAAATTCGACAGCATTGCCGGTGGACAGTCTATTACCTTCCTGCGAAACCCGAACTATTGGGAGGCGCCGAAGCCGTATCTCGACAGTGTTATTTTTGCCCTGATCCCGAACGCACAGCAGCGTTTAAACGCAATCGTCAACGGTGAAATAGACTGGTTCTGGCCAGAAATCGTTCAGGTTCCAGCCACCAAGGCGGCTTCCGAGAAGGGCGTTTTCAAAGTTATCGAGATCGTTCGTACGGCACCGCAGACTGCGGTGATCGACTTCAACCTTCGACGCAAGCCGATGAGCGATGTGAAAGTACGTCAGGCGCTGTTCCACGGTCTGGACCGGCAGCGGATCGTTTCGGACGTCTATCAAGGACTTGCTGTCCCGGCAAAGAACGCCGTGCCGAGCGGGTTCAAGGATCTTCATGACACGTCGATCGACTATGGCCAGTTGTACAATTTCGATCCGGTTAAAGCCGGAAAACTGCTCGATGAGGCGGGATATCCACTTAAGGACGGCAAACGTTTTTCAATTGAACTGGCCGCCTACGCGATGCCCCCTTTCGACGCAATTTCGAAAATCGTGCAGGCGCAGTGGGCGGCTCTCGGTATTGACGTGAAGCTGGCCGCTCTTGATCAGCAAATCTGGATCGACAAGGTTTACAAGCAGCACGATTTCGACGCCTCCGTGATTTCGCTGACGGGCCGCTCCAATCCTGTCCTTGGGGTCGATCGCAGCTTCGTCTGCAACAGCCGTGATCTGCCTTTCACAAATCCGACAGGATATTGCAATCCGGCCTTTGACGAGATTGCAGCAAAAGCCGCCTCTGCACCGCTTGGAAAGCAGAAGCCTTTCTACAAGACTTATGCCGAAATCATTGCCGCCGATCTAAACCAACTGGCCTTGACGGAAGCTCGTACCTACGAAGCGGTTTCGACCAAGTTTGAAAACATCGACGCTCAGTTCAATTTCTCTTTCAACACCCACCCCAACTGGGCTGAAGCCTGGCTGCCAAAAGACCGTCAGTAATCAACTTGTCTTCAGTCGTTCATACCTCCAGGGGCGGCCCAGCGTCGCCCCCTCTTGAAGGAAATCGCCTTGCATATCGATGTCTCATCCATGGTCAAGCCACGATCCGTGGCAATTATCGGCGCGTCGGCCAAGCGCAGCGCGCAGGGAAATGTCGTCATCAACAATCTAAAGGATTGGGGATATGAGGGATCGATTGTTCCCGTTCATCCCACCGCCGATAGGATTGAAGGGTTTCGTGCCGTAAACTCTGTCCACGAACTGGAAACCCAAATCGACCTCGCGGTGGTCGCTATTCCTGCTGCGCAGGTCACCTCTACGCTGCGAGATCTGGAAGCCAGCAAAGTCCGTTCGGCGATGATATTCACCAACGGCTTTTCCAACCAAGAAGAGAGGGCATTGCGCAGCTTTGGGACAGACAGCCGGTTGATCGTCCATGGGCCAAACTGCATGGGTCTTGTCAACTTCAGTAACGCGATACCGCTTTATCCGGCGCGCCCATCGTTGCGGCTTCGCACCGGAAAAGTGGCACTCGTGGCGCAGTCGGGTTCGGCGGCGATCTCGGTAATGAACTCAACCACAGTGGGTCTTTCAAAGGTCATCACCGTGGGGAGTGAATTTCAGGTGTCGGCGGCAGATTATATACGCTGGCTTGCCGACGACGACGAAACCACGGTGATCGGCGTCGTTGCAGAATCGATCAAGAATGCAGCGGCTTTCGCTGGGGCGGCCGAGTGCGTTCATGCTGCGGGCAAGTCTCTCATTGTGCTAAAAGTCGGCAGATCTGAAGTCGGCGTCGCCGCAACGCAGGCGCATACCGGCGCTCTGGCAACCAGCAACGACGCCTATAACAGCTTTTTCCGTGAGACGGATATCGCCACGGTCGCCGATTATGACGAGCTTATCGCCTCGCTCGAATGCGCAGCGGTCTCGCCCAGAATGGCACCGGGTAAAGGCGTGGCGATCGTCGGTATTTCAGGTGGACAGACCGCTTTGGCCTGTGACCTTGCGGATGCTCAGAATGTTTCCGTCGCTGCCTTCGGTGAGACAACCTCGCAGGAATTGCACCATTGGCTGCCGGGATCGTCGGGACGAAATCCAATTGACTTTGGCGCGACAATCAATGTTGAAAGCCATGGAATGACAGAAGCCATACGGGCTATGATGCGCGATGAAGCAGTCGGGGCGATTGTCGCTCTCCAAGATTCGCAAGAAAGCATGAACCCCGTAACACGACGAAACTATCAGTCAACCTTTGAGACCTACGCGGATGCCGGCCGGTTGGGCAATAAGCCGGTTGTGGTGATTTCACCAACGGCCGAGAACGTTGATGTCGATCTGCGTGCGCTGTTGAATGAAAACCGGGTGGCGTTGATACGAGGTCTCCATGCCGGGCTGCGTGCCGTCGCCAATCTTTCCAAGGGCGTAGTAGGTCGCGCCGGGGACTGGGCGTCTGCCCGGCGGGAGAGGTTGCCACCGACTGATACGATCGCTGCTTTGAAACGTGACGTCATGCAATGCGATGGTACCCTTGACGCGGGGCTGTCTTTCAGGTTGCTGCGCGCCTATGACATTCCTCTGGTCAAGTCAGTCGTTGTCGCGGACTTCGAAACGGCGCGACGTCGCGCGCCGGAAATCGGCTTTCCGATGGTGGTGAAGATCGCCTCTCGCGATATCCAGCATCGTTCGGACATCGGTGCGGTGGTTTTGGACGTGTTGGACGAGGCCGGACTATATGATGCGATAACAAGGATTGCGGGCAATGTGGCCAAGGCTGCTCCTGCCGCCTCGATCGATGGCTATGAACTACAGGAACAATTTGTCGGTGACGTCGAGGCGATGGCAGGCTTTACCTCGGCTGCTCCGTTCGGAGCAATGCTTGTCATGGGGACGGGCGGTACCCTGGTTGAGCTCACGGCGGATCGGGCTGTGCGCCTTGCCCCTGTAAACCAAGGGCAAGTGAGCGATCTGCTTCGCGAAACCAAGCTTTTTCGCAGGCTAGACGGCTATCGCAACCTCATGCCCAAAACAGACATATCGGACTTGGCTGATCTGGGCGCCAAGCTCTCCCGATTGGCAAGCGATTTTGAGGGCATTCTGGAAGCCTGTGATCTAAATCCCATATCGGTGCGGCGCGAGACTGGCGAGCTACGGGTGGTCGATGCGCTTTTCATTCGATCGCAAGGCGGCTCGGACGCCGCTATAACATGACCAGAGATGCCGACCGGGCCGGTCGAACGGTTGTCCTTGACGGTGAAACGCTTACGCTCGCAGATGTCATTGACGTTGCGAAATTTGGTGCCAAGGTCACTTACAGCCCGAAAGCGACACAACGCTCGCGGGACGCCTATGGGCTGCTTTTGCAGGCCGCGGCCGAAGACGTTCCCGTGTATTGGTTCAACCGCGGTGGTGGCGAGCAGCGCGAAACGATCATCTTCTCCGGCGATCCGATGGCGCCGGAGAACGAAGCGCTTCTCAAGAAAAGTCAGTTCGAGGCCTTCGCCGGTGGTGTGCGTAGCGGCTATGGAGATGCGGTCCCCGGCGTCTGCGTGCGCGCGATGATGGTAATACGCGCCAACACGATGACCTATGAGGCTGCAAGTCCGGCGCTGAGTGCGATGCTGGTCCATTTACTCAACCAAGGGATTACCCCGCTGGTGAGGTCGCGGGGAAGCGTCGGCGAGGGGGATCTTCGCATGATGGATAATATTGCAGCAGCAATGGTAGGGCACGGCGACGTCTATCATCAAGGCGAGCGGATACCCGCTTCTGTGGCGCTTGCTGCGACAGGAATTGCGCCGCTTGCGCCGTTTGGTGCAGATCGGACGGCTCTGGTCAGCACCAATGCCTATTTTCAAGCACAATGCGCTCTGCTTGTGGAAGAGGCGCGGGACATGCTGGAGTGGGCAGATCTTGTTTATGCCATGTCGCTTTTGGGAATGAACTCGAGCATAACGCCCATTTCGGGCGCGGTCCAAGCATTGCGGCCTTACCCCTGGTTGAACTGGTCGGCCAAACGCGTGCTTGGTATTCTTCAGGGGAGTTATCTTTTCGAGCGAGACGATAATCGCATCATTCAAGACCCCGAAAGTCTTCGAGCGTCAAGTCAGCGCCACGGATCGGCTTGGCAAGCATGGGCCGAGCTGCGTAACTCCGTAGAGTTATCGATAAACTCTTCCGACCACAATCCTGCGATCTTGATGGACAGGGCTATCGATGATTTTCCGGAGCTTGGCACGCCACACTTTCAGAAATATTTTGTCAAGGGAGGTGTGCACAGCGGCGGCAGAAGCGGATATATCCTGTCGACAGCGAATTGGGATCCCTATCCGTTGGCAAACCAGATCGAGGCGTTCACCATCTCGCTCGCTAATCTCGGCATCGCGATCGCCCAGCGGACCGAGCGCTTCTCGAGCCGTTTTTTTACGAGATCGGGTCTTGGGGATTTTTTCCCAGGAATTGATCCAAAGAGCCTGCCGATATCCGACAGCTTTGTCGCAATTGATCTGTGGCAAGAGCTTTCGGGTTTGGTAAACCCGATCAATCCGACCGGCACGGGGATGTTCGAAGGCGTCGAGGATCTGCAGGCCCATACGCGCATTAAGGTCGAAAAATCACGCCGCGCCGTCGAACTTTGCCTTGATCTTCTGAGCCAGAATTTACTCACCGCGAGTGCCTGGATGGACCTGCGCAAGCTTGAGAAGCCCGACCGTATGCTGGGCCGTCCCGCCACCGAGGCGCTCGCATGTTTCCGCCGGATAATGCCGTTCTGCAGTCCTCCAAACTTACCGGATCGCCCCCTCGGAGAGGTTGCCGTTGAGTTCATGAGAACCAATCAGGCGCACGAATTTGTTGACCTCCGTTTACCAGACAATGTCCAGCGTCTAAGGTGAACAGCTTATGATCATCGCTCGCGCCGAGCGGCCCCGTACGACGCCCATTGCTCGACCTGCCACGCGGCAACCGGCTCCGGCGGCAACGGACTTCCGGCGCTGATTGGAAACGCCGCGGTCAAGCGTCCGACGGCAGATAATCCTGGGCGGCATCGGTCCGGCCAAGGGACAGGCTAAGCCGACGACCTGGCCTTGGAAGTCTCACCTGCCTGGGATTATTGAGAATGTCCCTATCGCTCGTCGGTGGTTCCAATCCATGCCTTCCATGGCGGTATCAGAAATAGTTTTTGCTCTATGATTTGAACTTGAGACCGATTGTGCTGGCGCGCGATAGCCCGAGCACGATCTGAGCACGACCGCAGCCCACGGGAGGCGCCCAAATGATCTTCGGGGTGCTGCGCCGCTCCCGTTCGTGGGCCCAGACGCCGTGGCCGGAATCAAGGCATCAACGACGTTAGCAGATTGCAGTCGTGGTTCTAGCTTCAGGCGACTTAAGCCCGCGCAATCTCGCGCGTGCCTTCGCAGGAGCGCATCGATGACGCAACTCAAGGACTTCGTAATCAAGGCTCATGGCGGCCTCGATCGCTGGCGGCAATTCAACCAGCTCTCCGCCGACCTTATCCAGGGCGGCGTTCTATGGCCTGTGAAAGGGCATCCGGATACGCTGGTGCGCACCGCCGTTACGGTGGGACTCAAAGAGGAGTGGGCATCGCATGCGCCCTTCGGCGCCGGGAACCGGCGCTCGCGCTTCACTCCGGATCGCGTGGCGATCGAGGGTGGCGACGGGATCGTTTTAGAGGAACTGAGCCAGCCACGCGCCAGCTTCGCCGGCCATTCGTTGCAGACGCCCTGGAGCGAGCTCCAGCTAGCCTATTTCGCCGGCTGCGCCATGTGGACCTATCTCAACATGCCGTTCCTGCTCGCCTGGCCGGGTGTCGAGAGCGAGGAACTGGAGCCCTGGCCGACCGACAGCGGCGATTGGCGCCGCCTCGCCGTGCGGTTTCCCGCGGGCATTGCGACGCACAGCACCGTGCAGACACTCTATTTCGACGGCGACGGCCTGCTGAAGCGCCATGATTATGACGTCGAGATCTCCGGTAATACGCCCGGCGCTCATATCATCGAAGGCTACACGGAAGTGTCTGGCATCAAATTCCCCACGAAACGCCGGATCTATGCCCGCCAGCCCGATGGCAGCTTCAGCACCGACCCGCTTGTCGTTTCGATCGACCTCTCCAACATCCGCCTCAGCTAGCTACCAGCTTCGAAACAGTGCTCGGGCATCGTGGACGATCCGCCATGGCTGTAGTGATGGCATCTACGTCCTGTCCGCCCTGTTCACGGCTTGATATGTCCACGGCATCTGACGGCCCCTGTGTGGCCAATCCATCAAGGTGACAACATCATGAAAGCTATTGGCTTCCCCTCCTCTCTTCCAATCAGCAATCCGGCATCCCTCGCCGACATCAATCTGCCTTGGCCGGAGCCCACGGGGCGGGATCTTCTCGTGCGGATCGAAGCCGTGTCCGTGAACCCGGTCGACACCAAGATGAGAATGCGGCCGCAGGCGGAGCCGGGCTGGAAGGTGCTCGGCTGGGATGCCGCCGGCGTGGTCGAGGCGGTCGGACCTGAAGCAACGCTGTTCGCTCCGGGTGACACTGTGTTCTATGCGGGCGCGCTCGGCCGTGCGGGCACCAATGCCGAGGTTCACCTGGTCGATGAGCGGATCGTCGGCAGGAAGCCCGCCTCGCTCGGCTTCGCGGAAGCCGCTGCCCTGCCCCTGACCGCCATCACCGCCTGGGAGACCCTGTTCGACCGGCTCGATATCCGCAAAGCCGTGCCGGGAGCGGCGAACGCGCTCCTGATCGTTGGCGGCGCCGGCGGGGTCGGATCGATTGCGACACAGCTCGCCCGCAAGCTCACCGGCCTCACCGTGATCACGACGGCCTCGCGTCCGGAGACGGCCGAATGGAGCCGCGGGCTCGGCGCGCATCATGTGATCGATCATTCCAAGCCGCTCTCGGCGGAGATCGAGCGGTTGGGGATCGAACAGCCGGCTTTCGTGTTCTCTACCACCAATACGGACCAGCACCTTGCGGAGATCGCCAAGCTCATCGCGCCGCAGGGCCGCTTCGCCCTGATCGATGATCCGGCGTCGCTCGACGTGTCGCCCTTCAAGGTGAAGAGCGTATCGACGCACTGGGAGTTCATGTTCACCCGCTCGATGTTCGGCACGGCCGACATCGCGGAGCAAGGGGCGCTGCTTAACGAGGTGTCGAGGCTGGTCGATGCCGGAACGCTGAAGACCACCCTGGCCGAAGTCTTTGGGACGATCTCGGCCAAGAACCTGCGCCGGGCCCATGCCGTGATCGAGAGCGGGCGTGCCAGGGGCAAGATCGTGCTGGCGGGCTGGCCGACATCAGGCGAGAGCTGACCGAGGGCATGCGATCCGCGCGCCTGCTGTGAAAGATAGACGCATGAAGGCCTCAAACTTACCGATCGTGCCGGCATCCTTCTTCGGCATGGTGCTCGGCCTGGCCGGGCTCGGCGGCGCCTGGCGCGCCGCCCATCTCGCTTGGGGACTGCCGGCCCTCATCGGAGAGCTGGTGACGTCGGCGGCAGCGCTCGTATGGCTCTCGGTGGCGACGCTTTACGGGTTGAAGTGGCTTGTCGCGCGCGAGGCCGCTCTGACGGAAGCCGCGCATCCGGTGCAGTGCTGCTTCATCGGGCTTGCCGGCGTTGCGACCATGCTGGTGGCCGCGGGTGTCATTTCCTACTCCCATGGTCTTGCGGTTGCGCTTTATGTCGTGGGCGCCGTGTTCACGGCGGGCTTTGCCGTGTGGCGGACCGGCGGGCTCTGGAGGGGTGAGCGCGACCCCGGACACACGACGCCGGTGCTTTATTTGCCGAACGTCGCCGGCAGCTTCGTCGCAGCCACGGTCGGCGCGGCTCTCGGCTTCCCCGATCTCGGACAGTTCTTCTTTGGCGCCGGTTTCTTCGGCTGGCTCGCGATCGAATCCGTGCTGCTGCACCGGCTGCTGACGGCGCCAGGCATGGCGAACGCACTGCGGCCGACCCTTGGGATACAGCTCGCCCCACCCGTGGTCGGCGCGGTCTCGCTCGTCGCCGTCGCGCCGCAGGCTCCGTGGGTGCTGGCCCATGGCATGATCGGCTACGGCGTCCTGCAGGCACTGATCCTGCTCAGGCTGTTGCCCTGGATTCTGCGCGAACCCCTCGCGCCGTCCTATTGGGCCTCTCAGCGCTGTTCGGTCAGTTCGACGTACATGCCCGCGAGGTGGGTCTCTTTCGACAGTGAGCGGTGCTCCTCAAGGCCGCTAGCTAAAGGGCTGCGAGCGGTCCGGCATCATTGCGGATCGCCCTCGGAACCTCGCCGTGCACCCTCGCAAAGGCGAGACGCATCCGCTCCCGATTGGCAAATCCCACCTCTCGGGCGATCACCTCGATCGGCAAGCGACTCTGCTCTAGCATCAGCTTCGCGGCCTCGACCCGCAGCGCCTCGACCGCCTTCGCCGGCGTTGTGCCGGTTTCGGCGCGAAAGAGCCGCGTGAACTGGCGCGGGCTGAGGCAGGCAGCCTCGGCAAGATCCTCGATCGTGAGGCTTTGGGCCAGGTTCTGGCGGGCGAAATTCAACGCGCGCTGGATCCTGTCCTCATTGGTGCCGAGGTCGAGCAGCGTAGAATGCTGGGACTGCCCGCCCGAGCGACGATGGTACATGACCATGCCTTTCGCGACCGAGCGGGCGACCTCGACGCCATGGTCGCGCTCGATCAGGCCGACGACGAGGTCGGTTCCCGCGGTCATGCCCGCCGACGTCCAGATCGGCCCGTCCGCAATGTAAATCTTGTCCATCTCGACCTGGCAGCTCGGAAACCGCTCCTGCAGGGTCTGGGCATAACGCCAGTGCGTCGTGGCACGCCGGCCGTTCAGCAGCCCGGCGTCTCCCAGGATGAACGAGCCGAGGCAGATGGCGGCGACGCGTCGCGCATCACCCGCGGCGGCCCGAAGCAGCCGGACGAGGCCCGGCGAGGATGTGGGAATCTCCAGGCCGGCGGCGACAATCAGCGTGTCGTAGGGCGCGTCGTCGAACGCTTCGGTCATGACCTGCATGGCGGATGACGAGGCGACCAGTCCGCCTTCCTCCGAGAGCACGCGCATGTCGTAGAGCTTCTTGCCTGCTTGCTTATTGGCCACGTCGAACGCCGCGACGGCGCCGAAGCAGACGGGTTGGAAACCGGGACACAGGACGAGGCCGATCTTCATGTTTTCTCCAAGAGGTTCGTTTCCGCCTAAATAGTTGTTTCAGCGATAGCTCGCCATACCCATGGCCGGAATGATGGCATCTACGTCCTGTCGGCTTTGGAACACCACTGATAGCCATTTCGTGGATTTCAGAGCCAAGGAGCGCACATGTCACTCGAAACCGTAAACACCGAGCATCTCGACGCCGGCAGCGTCCGCTACGCCTACAGGCGCCTCGGCCCCAACACCGGAACGCCGCTCGTTCTGCTGCAACATTTCACCGGGACCATGGACGCCTGGGACCCCGCCGTGGTGAACGCGCTGGCCGAAACACGGCCCGTCACCGTCTTCAACAACCGTGGCATCGGCACGTCGAGCGGCCAGACGCCCGACACCGTGGAGCAGATGGCGGCGGATGCCGAAACATTCATCCGTGGTCTCGGCCTCGCTCAAGTCGATCTTCTTGGCTTCTCGCTTGGCGGCATGCTCGCTCAGGTCCTCGCCGTGCGGCACCCCGCATTGATCCGCAAGGTCATCATCGCCGGCGCTGCGCCGCGCGGCGGCGAGGAGCATCTCCTCGTCGTGGTGGAGGATGCGTTCGCCAAGGCAGCGCCGGATGTGCGGCTGCCCTTGTTCTTCACGTCTTCCGACGAGAGCCAGCGCGCCGGCCGGGCCTTCGTGGCGCGCGCCACGGCCCGCGCGCAGGACCGGGATCCGGATAGCGGCGACGATGTCAGCGAGCCGCAGGCAAAGGCGATCATCGGTTGGTGCGCAGTCAAGGATGAGGGAAATAAGACGCTGCGTGGCATCGTCCAGCCCACACTCATCGTGCATGGCAGCGACGACACGATGTTTCCGAGCATCAACGCCTACAACATGTTCAAGGCGATGAAGAACGCGCAGCTCATCCTCTATCCCGACTCCGGGCATGGCGCGCTGTTTCAGTATCCGGAAACCTTCGTCGCCCATTGCCGAAACTTCCTGGACGCCTGAGGAGAAGACAGATGCACGATCTTCAGCAGCAGGTGATCGAGGCTCATGGCGGCCTCGAGCGGTTCCGGCGATTTTCCTTTCTGACGGCGAGGCTGCACCAGTTCGGCATCCTCTGGGACCTGAAAGGCAAGCCCGATACGCTCACCCATGCCGATGTCCGGGTAAACCTCCGAAAGCAAGAGGTCTCGCACTGGCCCTTCCACCCGACCCAAAACCGCTCCCGCTTCACGCCGGAGGAGGTGACTATCGAGACGCCGGATGGCGATTTGGTCGAGAAGCTTTCACAGCCGCGTGTGAGTTTCGCAGGCTTCGCGATGGAGTCCCATTGGAGCGACCCGCAGCTCGCCTATTTCGCGGGCTACACGATGTGGACCTACCTGACGTCGCCCTTCATCTTGGCACAGCCGGGCATCGTGACGGAGGAGGTCGCGCCCTGGTCGGAGCAAGGCGAGACGTGGCGCCGACTGCGGGTGACCTTTCCCGCGGCCATCGCCACCCACAGCAGGGACCAGACCTTCTACATTGGTCCGGACGGCTTGATCCGGCGTCATGACTATGAGGTCGAGATCCAGGGCAACAACGCGGCGGCCCGCTATCTCCTCGACCCCGTCGCGATCGAGGGCATCGTGCTGCCTTCCAAGTTCCGTGTCTATCCGCGCAGTCCGGACAACACGCCTGCCGCCGAGCCCCTCATCGTCGGGGTGGATCTCTCGGACTATCGTTTCGAGTGACGCCGTTCGGCGGCCCGCCACCATCATCTGAAAAATTCGAAAATGGAGTTTCCTACATGGCCACCCTCAAACTCGCGGACGGCACCGAGATCTTCTACAAAGACTGGGGGCCACGGGACGCGCGGCCGATCGTGTTCCATCACGGCTGGCCGCTCAGCGCGGACGATTGGGACGCGCAGATACTGTTCTTCCTCTCCCATGGCTATCGCGTGATCGCGCACGACCGGCGCGGACACGGCCGCTCGAGCCAGACCGACACCGGCAACGACATGAATACCTATGTCGCCGATGTCATGGCGCTCACCGACCATGTCGATCTGAGGAACGCCGTCCATATTGGCCATTCGACCGGCGGCGGCGAGGCAGCGCGCTATGTTGCTCACGCCAAGCCCGGCCGCGTCGCCAAGTTGGTGCTGGTTGGCGCGGTGCCGCCGATCATGGTGCAGTCCGAGAAGAACCCGGGCGGCACGCCAAGGGCGGTGTTCGACGGCTTCCGCGAGGCGCTCGCCGCCAATCGGGCGCAATTCTATCTCGATGTGGCAAGCGGCCCGTTCTACGGCTTCAACCGTGCGGACGCCAAGATCTATGCTGGGACGGTGCAGAACTGGTGGCGCCAGGGCATGATCGGCGGTGCCAAGGCGCATTACGACTGCATCGCGGTCTTCTCCGAGACCGACTTCACCGAAGACCTCAAGGCGATCGACGTGCCGACGCTGGTGATGCACGGCGACGACGACCAGGTCGTGCCGATTGCGGCTTCGGCGGAGCTGTCGATCAAGCTGCTCAAGCACGGTCAGCTCAAGGTCTACCGGGGCTATCCGCACGGCATGCTGACGACGCATGCCGACGTGCTCAACCCCGACCTGCTCGCTTTCATCAAGGCCTGAGCGATCGTCCCCCTAGAATGGAGAAATCTCATGGCCACTTCCAAAGGCGTCGCCCTCGTCACCGGAGCATCGGCGGGGATCGGCGCGGTCTATGCCGATCGTCTCGCCAAGCGCGGCTATGACCTCGTCCTGGTGGCGCGAGACGTCGGGCGCATGGCGGCGCTGGGCGAGCGCCTACGGGATGAGACCGGCGTCGCTATCAACGTGATCCCGGCGGACCTCACCATGGACGGCGACGTCGCCAAGATCGAGCAGCGCCTTGGCGTCGGCGACATCACACTGCTCGTCAACAATGCCGGGATGTCGTTGAAGGGCGGCATCCTCGAGAACGGTGCCCCCGACCTGTCGCGGATCATCGCCCTCAACGTGACGGCGCCGACCCGCCTTGCCTCCGCCGCGGTGAAAGCCTTCGTGGCGAAGGGCGCCGGCGCGATCATCAATCTCTCCTCCGTGCTCGCGCTCGCACCTGAGATGTTCGAGGGCGTCTATAGCGGCACCAAGGCCTATCTGCTCAATCTCAGCCAGGCGATGGCCGCCCAGCTAAAGGATAAGGGCGTTTATATCCAGGCCGTGCTGCCCGGCGCGACCCGAACCGACCTGTGGGAGAAGGCCGGCAGGGACGTCAACTCCTTCCCGCAAGGCTTCCTGATGGAGGTCGGCGACATGGTCGATGCAGCGCTGGTTGGATTCGACCGGAGAGAAACCGTCACGATACCGCCGCTGGCGGACGAAGGTCAGTTCCAGGTCATGCAGCAGGCGCGCCTGGCGATGGCACCGCACCTCTCGAAAAGCGAAGTCCCGCCGCGGTACCGAAAGCAGGCGGTGATTTGACTCGGCATCGGCGCTGAAGTAGGGCCCGCGAACCATACTGTCGAGTGGTGTTTGTGCGCACCGCGTGATTTGACGCTAGATCTGGCGAAACGACTTTCTATCAGTCACTTGCGGGAGGTGCAGTAGCGATCATGGAATGGTTCGACGGCACCTTGCGCCGGTCGTTCATCGATGCGCTTCGCGACGGCACCTACAGCTTCATCAACGACCGCAATGAGCGGACCTGGGTAAAATTCCACTTCCGCTCCCAGCAGGGCATTGAGAACCTGACCGACGCCGAATCCGAGGCTCTTGTCGGCAAGGACCGCGAGACGCATCAACGTGATCTCTTCGACACCATCGAGCGCGGCGAGTTCCCGCGATGGACGCTGCTGATCCAAGTCATGACCGACGATCAGGCCAAGGCGTTCCCGTTCAATCCGTTCGACCTCACGAAGGTCTGGCCGAAAGGTGACTTCCCACTGATGGAAGTCGGCTATTTCGAGCTGAACCGCAATCCGGAGAACGTCTTCGCCGAGGTCGAGCAGGCGTCGTTCGCGCCAGCCCATATCGTGCCGGGCATCGGCTTCTCGCCCGACAAGATGCTGCAGGCACGCTTGTTCTCCTATGGAGACGCGGCCCGCTACCGGTTCGGCGTCAATCACCACCTCATCCCGGTCAACGCGCCGAAGTGCCCATATCACAACTACCATCGCGACGGCGCGATGCGGACGGACGGCAATCTCGGCCGCACGCCGAGCTACTTCCGAACAGCCGAGGAGAGTGGTCCGACCAGCCCGATCTCAACGAGCCGCCGCTCGAGATCGATGGCGCCGCCGCGCACTGGGATCACCGTGTCGACGACGACCACTACCAGCAGCCGGGGGATCTGTTCCGTAAGATGAACGCTGCCCAGCGCCAGACCCTCTTCGACAACACCGCCCGCGCGGTCGGCGGCGCGGCGATCCACATCCAAGAGCGCCATGTCGCCAACTGCATGAAGGCCGACCCCGAATATGGCGCAGGCGTCCGCGAAGCCCTCTCGCGGCCGGCGACCGTGCGTCCTGTGGACGGAAGCGTCGCCGCGGAGTGACAGCCTCACCAGCACCGCGCCGGCGTACTCCGGCGCGGCGTGCGCTCGGCATCGCAGTTCGGCATTAGCCGGCCTCAGCGCGAAGGCGACGCGGCGATCGAACCGGCCTCATCAAACAGAGCCGCCTCGTCCAGTTCCTCGGGGCAGCGGATCACAAGACGCCAGACCCTGCGATCCACGCCGTCTATTCCTGGCGACTGAATAGAGGCCCGCCTATGTACCGCCTATCAGCGCAGTTCGAAAGCCCAAGCAAACTAAGGGCCGGAATCAATGATTGGATTGGAAGATGGTCACCTTGATGGGTATCGAACCTGAGACGACGAACCCCGTGGCAGCCGCTCTCAGCCGTTGTTTCTGTTTCCGCTCAGCGCCACTGCTTTTCCTCCAACGTCCAGTTCGATCCCGGCAGTTTTCCAATTCTGGAGAATGTCGTGAGGATATTTCCAAGCAACTTGGAGATATTGTTGTCGAAATTATTGTATGGAAGAGACTGGCTGAAGGCGATGGAGCCGGTGGAGAACACCGCGCCGTTTTCCGGCGTGGTAAAATACACCATGTCGGCGCGAATACGGTAGTCATAGGATCCCATCAGCCCCGGATAGGGATAGAGAACCTCCTCGACGACCGTTTGGTAATTGTCGCTGTGCCCACCGGATGAGCCGACGATCAGGGCGTGCGGCGGAGTTCCGAGAGTGAGATCGTAGCGGTCAATTTCGAGACCGGCGGCGCCATGATGCGCCAGACCGAAATCGCCGAGGATTTCGCCTTCGATCCCTTCGAACATCCAGTCGGCGCGGCGGTGCCAGCTATCCGGCATGCGTCGGTAGGGCCGCGCGGAATCAAAGCCTTCGGAGATGAAGCCGACGCCGAGGACTTTTTGCGGCGGACGACCGAGATCCTTCCAGATCCCGCTCTTCTGGCCCGAGGTCGCGAGATAATATTCGCCCGGCCGGGCCTGCCACGCGCGCATGCCCGAGTTGAGCTTGCGCACTTCGACGCACCAGGGCTCGTCCTGCCTGTATGAGACATTCCAGTAATAACCGTTACCCCCGAGATAGATCAGACGTCCGCCGGCGGCCGCATAGTCTTCCGTTGCGTCCATCAGTTCTTCGGAGACATATTCCGGATGGGTTCCGGTCAGCACGACAGTGTAGGGTTTCAAAGCTGCGACGCCCTCGCGCTGAACGTCTTCATCGGTGATCACCTCATAGTCGTAGCCCATGTGATCGAGCCAGGCGATGACGGAGAGATCCGCTGGAAACTGCCACGTGACCCCCATCGACGACATGCGCGCCTTTGGCCGCATGTTGAGGATCGGACGGAGATAAGACGAGTAACAAACCCCTGCCCCGTCGACATGATGGTCATAAAGCGACAGCCCGAATTCCTTCGTCTGGTACAGTTCGATGTCGATTTCCGAGATGATCGGCGACTGGCCGGCGAGCGGCTGCATGATCTCCGCATCGAAGGTCAGATGCTCGTTGGCGTAGGCGAGATAACTGCTGGTCGGGATCAGGAAGCAGATCGGCGCTTTCGGTGTCTTTGCGCGCACGAAGAAGGGGATGTATTCCTCGCGCAGGCCCTTGCCATCGCCGACGCGCAGGCGAAAGGCATAGGCTCCTGAGCGAACGTCCGGCACGGTGAAGGTCCGGGTCTTTTCCCAGCGGCAATCGATGATCGCATCGTCGTGGAACTCGATGCCGCCATATTCGCCGGGTGCAAGTCGATAGCAGTCGTTGCGGCCCGCCCAGTTGAAGCCGGTCTGTCCGCGAACCGGCCGGTTATAACCTTCGGCATGCAGCGCGTAAGGTCCTGTATCGATCACGCGGTCGCCGATACCCTTGTCCGTATAACCGATTGACGTATCCCAGGCGGCGAGACATCCATTGGCTGGCGGTTTGCCTGACATGCGGAACGCATCCAGTTCCTCGCGCGACAGAACCCGGTCGAAGACCGCCGGACGATCCAGCTTGCCATTGTAGCACTGGGTCTTGAAGGTTCCGCGCAGACTGTGCCAGTCTTGCGCCGCGGCCAGAAGAAACGGAACGTCGGGCGGATTGAGCGGCTTGAAGCGCAGCGTTTCTCGCACATGGGAGCGGAAATCGATACCGGCGACCTTGCCGATCAGACTGTTGTAACGGGTACCCGCACTTTCCTGATAGAGCGTTGCGGTTCCTGTCGCGGCATCATAAGTCGCCGCCACGAAATACCACTGGCTTTTCATCAGCGGAACTTCGGCATCGACATAATCGACCTCGCGGCCATCGCCGTACCCGAATTCCAGCAGGCCGGCCGGATTGATCCAGAGCCCGTAGCCACGGTTGTTGTAGGCGTCCCAGCGTCCCATCAGGCATTGACGTTCGCCCCCGCCCGGCTTGTTGGGGTAGACAAAGGCGGCAAGTGTGACGCTGCCCTTCGGCGCCAGATGCCCCTCCGGATCATCGACCGTCAGGAAGGAGCCGACCTGGGTAAACTGCTTGCGCACGGTCCAGCTACCATTCTGCGGGTTTGCGATCTCCTCTTCCCTGTAGCCGGGACCGGCCGGATGGATATCCCCATGCACCAGCCGGACAAGCTGCGCCTCGACGCTGGTCGTACCGTCGGCATGCACGAAGAAGCCGATGTCATCGCCCGGCCGTACCGAGATCCTGTCTGCGTAACCAAAGATTTTCTGTTCGGCCATGGACCGGCACTCCATTCAAAAAGTCTGCGTCATAAGGTCGGCGATTTCGAGCTCAGGTTTCGAGCAGGTCCTGCACGCGGCGCAGGAACAGCGCGTGATAGGCCTCGTCCGGCGTCGCATAGGTCTGGTCTTCCACCAGCCGCGGCGCCGTGCCGCGATGGCCGGCAAGTGCCACGATGCGGTAGGCCTTGAATTCCTCGATCACCATGATCGCGTATTTGTCGATCTGTCCCTGACGGCGAAAATAGTTGAGCAATCGCTCCAGCGCTTCCGAATGCTGACCGAGCGGCCGTGTCCGATGCTCCTCTATCACGGCATCGGAGATCAGCCGTTTGAGAAAATCGCGCTGCATCTTGTCGAACCGGCGAAAATAGATCAGGTCCTTGTCGTGGATTTCGGTGGCTTCCTCGGGGAGCATTTCTCCGCCTTTCTCCGCGCGCGTCGCGCGGCGTTCACTGCGTTTCTTGGCGCGCCAAGTACGGAACTGGTCCTTGATCCCGAACAGGCCGCCGCGCAGAAAAAGGACAACCATCAGCATGATGGCGCCGATCAGCATGAAGCGCAGCGGGCCGAGATCGATCAGCACCCGGTCGATGAAGACGACGGTGATCGTTCCAACGACTGCGCCTTCCGAGCGGCCAATGCCACCAATCACCAGCATGGCCAGCGAAAGAAGCAACGTGTCGAACGAAAACAGATTGGGCGAGGCGCCGCCGAAATGGATGGCGTAGAAGCCGCCGATAAAGCCGAGAGCGGCAGAGGAGATGAGGAACACCCAGACGCGGGCGCGCAGATAATCGACGCCGACCGCCTGCGCGAAGGCTTCCTTCTTCTCCGGCGCCATCCGCAACACCCGGCCGAGCCGCTTGCCGTTGACGAAGCGGTAGACGAACAAGGCCGCGAGCAGGAGTGCCAGACAGGCGTAGTAGCCGAGCAGCAACTGACCTTCCTGTCCCAGACCGTTAGGTAGGTAGCTGGGGGCACCATAGAGGCCGCCCGTCGCCGAACCCAGTTGGCGCGACTGCACGACATAGACGCGGCAGAGTTCGACGACACCAAGGGTCAGCAGCGCATAATAGAAGCCATCCAGCCGCATGGCGGGAAAGGCGATGACGGCACCGAAGGCAAGGCCGATCGCGGTCCCCATCAGTGGCAACGTCCAGAAGGGCAGCCCCAGTTGTATCGCAGCATAGGCCGAGCCGTACGCCGCCGCGCCGACCACGGCATAGGTGGCGAGCGAAAAGATGCCGGCAGTTCCGATGACCAGCATCCAGCAGAGGTTGATCGCGCCGTAGATACCCATCACGGACATGGCCGTCATGACCGTGTTCCAGGAGCCTGCCGGCACCAGGAAAGGCATCAGAAGAAACAGCACGAAGGCCATCGACCACCAGATCGGCCGCTTGTCCAGAATGGTTTTCTCGCGGCGCATGGTCTTGGCATTGTAGCCGCCGGAAATGTTGAGCATGCGCCGGCGCGTCGGCCAGTAACGGGTGCGGTGCCAGAGGCGCTCGCCATGGCCCGGCCATTTGTAGAAGAAATTGAAGCGGCCGACTTTGTGCATCTCCGGCTTGAAAGAGGTCGTCTCGTTCCAGATCGACTGGTGGGACTGCCAGGAATTTGTCTCGGCCTGACGTGTTTCCTTCTCCGGGTCGAAGCATCCCAGCGGATCGATCCATACAGGGGGTGGATTAGCATTGGCTTCGGTCATGTCTCAGGCCTCCCGTGCCTTGTCGAGGATCCCGGCGATGCCGCGCGGCCTGAACAGAAGAATGACGATGATCAGCAGGAACTGGGTGATGAGGACATATTGCCCGCCGAGCAGCGATGACGTCAGAGCCTCGTTGAACCCGAGCAGAACCGCGCCAATCACAGCGCCGGGCACACTGCCCAACCCGCCGACGAGGGCAATGCTCAGACCCTTGACCATCGGCGTGATGCCGCTGAACGGTGCCACGTAATAGGTTTGCGCCAACAGCACGGCGGCGAGGCCGGCGAGCGCCCCCGTCAATGCCATGACCGAAATCGCAGTACGGCGCACACCGATACCAACGATCGCCGCGGCATGCGGATTCATCATCATGGCGCGGATTTCCAGCCCGCGTCGGCTGGAGCGCATCCACATCAGTATCAGCGACAGAAGAACAATCGCGGACAAGGATGCGCCGATCTTGTCGGCCGTCAGAACCACGCCGAAGAGATCGACCTTCCCGCGTCCGAACAGTTGTGGCAGCGATTTGGCCCGCGGACCAAACATCCAGAGCAGGACCTGATTGCCGGCAAGACTGATCGCAAGGGTCGCAATCAGGGCGCGGATCGGAAAATTCGGTTTGTCATGGACGGGAATGAACGCAACCAGGCAGACGAACACGCCGCCGACTGCGCCTGTGAGGATACCGGCCGCCATGACAAGAGGCGGGAACGGCGCAAGATAGACGCTTGCGAGCCACGCCCCATAGCCCGAAAGCGCGAAGATGAAACCGTAGGCCATATTGACGAGGCCGAGGCTCGACCAGGTCAGCGATATGCCGATGGCGATTGTGCCGTAGATGCAGGCGAGGGTCAGAGCGTTGGAAACGATGAAACCGAGATCCATCAATGCGCTCCATGTCCGGTGAGACTCTTCATGATCGATGCCTCGCCTTTGAGTTTGCCGGCATGCATGCCGATGATCCGATCGACCTTGCCCTCCAGCAGTGCGACGTTCTGCTCTGCGATCACCATGGCGCTGTCGCCGAGTTCGACCGCCATCAGCGCCTCGATCACCGACTTGCCAATCTTCGGGGCCAAGCCCAGCGACGGCTCGTCGACCAGAAAGAGGATCGCATCCGCCATCAGCCCACGGCCGATCGACACCATGCGCCGCTCGCCACCCGACAGCCGCCCGACCGGCGTCGCCATCAGCTTTTCCAGCGGCGGGAAGATCTGGAGGATGCCCTGCTTTCGCGTCTTGCGCTCCGACCAGGCGTGCGGCGTGAATGCGCCGCTGTCGAGATGTTCCTCGACCGTCAGCCCGTGGAAAATCTCGTCACCTTGCGGGATCAGCGCCAGCCCACGCCGCACGATATGGTGCGTGTAGCGTCCCGGCCCCTGGCTTCGGGTTCGGCCGACCTCATGCCCGTCCAGAAGAATAGAGCCGCGCTGCCAGCCAGTCAGTCCGGCGATTGCCTGGAAAAGCGTCGATTTTCCGTGACCGTTCAGGCCGACGAGACCAACGCGTTCTCCCGCATAGACCTTCAGATCGAGGTCGTGGATGACGCGCATCGGCCCCCATCCCGCGGAAAGCCCGCCAACATTGAGAATTTCCCGGTGAGCGATATGCGGCGCGGTGATTGTCGTCGTCATGCTGCGACCTCGTCCCTGACAGTCTCGAAATAGGCCTCGTTCACCCTGGGGTCGGCGAGCACCTCTGCCAGCGAGCCCTGCGAGATCACGTCGCCTGCATCCATCACCATCACTCGGTCGGCAATTGTTTCCAGAAGCTCTATCCGGTGCTCGACGATGATGATGGCGATACCCAGCTCCTTGGCCAGAACCCGCATGATCTCGTCCAGCTCGTCGATCTCGGAATTGATCAGGCCCGCCGCCGGCTCGTCCATCAGCAGCAGCTTCGGCCGCCGCATCAGCAGGCATGCCATGAGCAGCTTACGCCGGTTCAGCGTGTCGAGGCGTTCGGCGATCGTGTTACCTGGCTCATGGAAGCCAACCAGTTCGGCGCCCCATTCGGCATCATCCGGCGTCAGATACGGCACGAAGGCCTGTCTCGCGGCCTTGAACACCTCGGCGACCGTCAGCTCCTCCGGAACGACGGGCGTCTGGAATGTCCTTCCAAGCCCCAGCCTGGCGCGTTTCTGCAATGGCAGGGACGTAACATCCTTACCATCGAAGATCACCCGCCCTGATTTCGGCTGCATGCGCCCCGAGAGAACCTCGAACAGGCTGGTCTTTCCGGCGCCGTTCGGACCGATGATCCCGAGAACTTCAGCTGGAGCGACATGGAGGGAGACGCCGTTGAGGATCTGGCGCCCCCCGAGTTCGAGTGTGATGTTCTCGCAGGCGAAAAGGGTGCCCTGTAGGGTGTTCAAGGCCATGCTCACCACCCCCTGATCACCACCATGGTGCGGCGCGCAGTTCGGTTTCTTGCAGCGCGTCGGGATAGATGATCTTGTGCTCGCCGTCCTGCACCTGGAAGAACAACTGGGCCATGCCCTTTTCGAGATCCGTCGCGGTGACATCGTAGCCGTTGTCAGGGTAGTGGGCGCATTCCTGGAAGGCATTGCCCATGCTCATGTAGCCGCAGACGCCACGATAGGGATTGGTGCGGATCCAGTCGGCGACCGCCTCGAACTTCGATGGATCGCCGACCGCTTCCCAGGCCGCCTTGAGGTAGTAGGTTGTGTCATAGCCATTGCCTGTGTAGCAAAGGCCCATGATTCCGGGAAACCGCTTCTGGTACTTCTCTCGAAACGCCTTGCCCTTCTCGTCGGCATAGACGCCGAGAACAGTGCTCCAGACGAACCCTTCGGCAGCGGGACCGGACAGTTCGAGAAATTCGGGCTGGGAAGGTCCGTACTGGAGATAGACGAGTGTGCCTTCCAGCGGATCGGCCTGATACTGCTTGACGAAGGCTGCATATTCGGCGGCGACCCAGTGGTCGATCATCACGGCGCCAGCGCCGATCTTCTTGATGTCCTGGATGACCGGTCCCCAGTCCTGCACAGGGTACTGGATATCGGTGATGCCCGCGAGTTCGAACTTACTCTTCGGCAGCGCCTCCTGCAGGCATTTCGAGATCGTCTGATTGTAGGCGATCTGCTCCTGGACAATGTGAACGCCGTTGTTCTTGGGTTTCCAGACACCCTTGTCCTGCATGGTCTGCAGGAACATGGGGAAGGTGTAGCCGTAATGCACTTCAGACGGGTCCGTCTGGAAGATATGACGGTACTTTTCCGGGTTCTTGACCAGCGCATCGGTCATCGCGCGCTGCGTCAGGCCCCACAGCAATGGCGCCTTGTAGCTTGCGGAAGCATCGGCCAGCGGAATAGGCGTGAAGGTAAACGCCGTGGACATCGCATGCACCTTGGCATCAACGAGGCTGTTGATCGCGACGCGCCCACTTTCGGGCGACAGCACGTCGAAATCGACGACGACGGGCTTGATCTCGCGTCCGAGAACGCCGCCGGCCGCGTTGATCTCCTCGAGCGCAAGGGTCGTCCCGTTCAGATAGTCCTGATGGTCGGCCACACCGGCCATGGCCGTCTGCGAGATCGGCAAGCCCAGCAAGATGGGATCCGACGCAAAACTACGGCGCACGAAGGGTGATGGAAAGGTCGAGGCGGCAACGCCGGCCGACAGCGTTTTCAGGACGGTGCGGCGCGAAATATCCTTCAGCATGATGATAGTCCCCCGATTTTTAACCGCTGGCCCACCTTGGAGCCCGCGCTGCATTTTTGCAGTGGAGGGAACGTTATCGCGGCAACGCGGCTGCGTATTGCCTGAGACAGACCGCACTTTGTTCCGAGAGTGAACGATGAATGCTCATGTCGGACGACTTTGGGAAGCGGCATGTTCCTTGCGTGTAAATTGAGACATACTGCGACTGTTCATGGTTTCAGGCGGGGTGCCTATCATGCCAATTGTCCATCATTACAACACTGAACAACTTCAGCGCGCAAATAAGCTTAGCGCCTGGCAGGAATACATGTCGTCCGTGTATTACGACTTGGACATTGTCCCATTGTCGGCAGACAAAGTCCGGGGCGAACTTTATGAAGTGCAATTTCCGTCGATAGGCCTGTCGCAATTCAAAGCAGATGCCCAAAAAGTAGTTCGGCACAAGTCTGCGGCACAGCGTGACAAGTCGGAAAACTTCGTTTTCCTGTTCCCCACACGTCAGCGAATGGCGTTTGAGCAAAATGGACGAGCCGGCGTCGTGCTGCCCGGAAGCGTTTTCCTTCTGAACTCCGCCGAAGCGTACAGGATCGATGTGCCTGACCAATCCGAAAACGTGACCCTCAAGATCTCCTGTGCTGCCTTGCGATCACGCGTGAACAAGATCGACGATATCTGCGGCACCAAAAACTTTGCAAACCCGTTCCTTGTGCCCGTTGTCGCGCAAATGGGCGCACAGTTGCTGAAGTTCGATGGCGGCGGCGACAGCATGAAGCTGGAACAGACGCTGACCGACCTCATCTGCCTGATGATAGAGACACACCCGGAAAGCGATCTGATGATGAGAGATCGTCAATCGTTGGTCTCGGTCATGTATGACCGGCTCATGTCCTACACGCGCGACCATTTTCGCGATCCGAACCTCAGTCCCGCAAGCGTCGCAGGAGCGCACCGCATATCGGTCGGATATCTTCACCGCGTCTTCCATCGGCACGGCACAACATTCGGCGACGTGGTGATGGAAATAAGGCTGATGGAGGCCTGTCGAATGCTGCAACATGCCAGGACGTCAAACAGACCGATCAACCTGGGCGAAATTGGATATAGCTGTGGCTTTGTCAGTCAGGCGCATTTCTCGTCCCGCTTTAAAAAACAGTTCGGAGTGAGCCCTCGAAACTTCGGGTAATGCGCATTTCACCCCAAACAGGATCGGCGGTTGCAACACGATGGGATCACACTGGCAATCGTTTAACAGGTGGCCTTGATAAGAGCTTCACTCACTGGGTATCTCGGTTCTCCAGCGCGGCGGCGTCCCGATGTGGTCTTTCAGCGCCTCCGTGAAAGCCCTGACTTTGGCGGATGGGACTTGGAGCGCGCGGAGTAGGTAGATTCCGGAAGGCCTTTCATTCCACCCTTCGCCCGATAGCGGAAGGCGAACAAGGTCACCCGACTGGACGGCAGGCCCCGAGACCCAGCTCGGCAGGAAAGCCACGCCCATCCCGGCGATCGCCGCCCCGTTCAGCGCTTCAAAATCGTCGGACCGGAATACGACGCGCTTGCACGCCTCCCCTGCCGGCGCGCCGAGAACATCCGACCAACCAAGAAGATCGTTGCCGTGGAGCTTGTCGAGGAGGCGATGACGGCGAAGCGCGTCCTCGCTTTCCGGCACCCCATAGTGCTCAAGATAAGTAGGACTCACCACGACGATCCGATCGTGGGGTGCCAGCTTGGTTGCGATCAGCGTGCTGTCCTGTAGCTCCCCCATTCTCACCACCAGATCGAGCCGCTCTGCGACGGGGTCGGCCAGCCGCTCGGTCAGATCCAGTTCGACATGTAAGCTTGGATACTGCTGCTCAAGAGATGCCAGAACAGGAATGACGTAGCGTTTTCCAAAAGTAGGGAAGCAGGCGATACGGAGCATGCCGCTGACCGCACTATCGAAAGCGGCAACCTCGGCATGGGTATCGGCCAGATCGTTGAGCAGGCGCTGGGCGCGCTCAAAGAGGTGACGGCCTGCGTCCGTCAATGCCAGAGCCCGCGTGGAGCGAACAAGGAGAGGAACACCCAGGTCTTGCTCAAGCGCATCGATCTGTCGAACGACAGCCGAGGGAGTGACGGCCCGACGCCGCGACGCCGCTGAGAAACTACCACTGCGGACGACGTCGACATAAACCGCAAGATGTTCGGCGAACCGCGGATCTCTCATCTTTGCCTACGACGCAAAACCGTTCCGACCATTCAGTTCGTTATCATCTGCGGGCATCCGGAGCACATTCCTTCTCGTCAACGGGCGATTGCCCAACAAACAGAAGGAACACTACAATGGTCAAGGTCCTCGATACAATTCTCTCCCAATCCGCCTATTCCGCTGAGATCGACGTTCCGCTCGAAAAGATCGACATTGCCGACTGGCTCTTCAACCTGCCTGAAGCCGAATACCTGCGCTGCTGCCCGCCCGATCATATCGCTGCCGGCGTCACCTGGACCGACGACGGCCGTCGTATGTCGATCAATGTCGAGCAGATCGGTTCTAGCCTCGTCGTGCAGCACTATGTGGCGGAAGTTGCCGAGCCGGCCTATTGCCGCATGAACTCGATCTCCGATGTCTTCACAGCCGATGGGCGCACTCAGGTCAATGTCGTCTGGGAACTGATGGCCGAGAAAATCGACGACAACAGGACCCGCTATACGAACAAGGTCACCGCCCATCCGACGGATGTGTTCATGCGCTTTCTCGAAGACCACGGCGTCAAGTTCGAAGACGCGGCCGCTGCCCGTCAGGCCGCAGGCGGCGACCACAACAGCCGGGAGACACCACTGTTTGCTGCCAGCATCGCCCGCCGGGCACTTTCGAAGTAAGGATCCGTTGTGATGAAAGCGATCATATTCGATGACTACGGAAGCGCGGATGTCCTGCGGCTTGCCGAAGCGCCCATACCTGATGCGCGTGCCGACGACCTTCTGGTCAAGGTCATGGCCGCTGGTGTCAATCGCGCCGACCTTCTTCAACGCGAAGGCGTCTATGGTTCGCAAAGCTACGGAGATAGCGACATTCTCGGACTTGAGGTCGCTGGAGATGTCGTGGCCATAGGCGACGCAGTGAACGGTTTTGCGGTCGGAGACCGTGTCATGGGGATTGTTGGCGGCGGCGCATATGCTCAATATGCGCGTCTCGACAGCGGGATGGCGACTGTCATTCCAGCCGGCATGTCCTTCATCGACGCAGCCGCGGTCATGGAAAGCTTCGTGACAGCGTGGGAGGCGCTTTCAAATCTCGGAAAAGCGGCCAAAGGTGAGACCGTTCTCGTTCATGCTGCTGCAGGCGGTATCGGATCGGCTGCCGTCCAGCTCGCAACGGCCGCCGGAGCCATTGTGCTGGCCACGGCATCTGCGGGCAACATCGAAAAAGTGCTGTCACTCGGCGCAGATGCGGTCTTCGACTACAAGCAGATCGACTTCGAGACAGAGATCGTTGATGTAACGGCGTCTCGGGGTGTCGATCTGATCATCGACTTCGTCGGTGGCTCCTACCTCGCCCGCAACATTCGCAGTCTTGCACCCGGTGGTCGCCTTGTCCAAGTCGGCCTGTTGGGGCGCGATGACAACGCGATCATTCCACTCGACACCGTTCTTCACAACCACCTGCAATTGATAGGCACTGTCATGAAATCCAGGTCGCGACTGGAGAAAAGAGCGATGATCGGCCGGTTCAGGGAACAGGTGCTGCCGAGGATGGGAAAAGAACTTAAGCCAGTCATTGGAGCGGTGTATCCGCTCTCGGCTACATCGGACGCTCATCGCCGTATGGAGGCCGGCGGCGTTTTTGGCAAGATCGTTCTAAGTGGTCTTCATGAATGATGCCGCAATAATATAGGAATATCGTTCCAAACAACCGCCTTGAAAGGATAGGAACCTACCGCCCCGCAATTATCTTGACCGCGAAAAGGCGATATATGCCATTTTTCCAGTGGTTTGCAGATTCCAGTCCTCGTCTGCGGTCGTCCGCCACATCGCCGTCACGCCCGACTGCCTTCAAGCGGCGGAGATTGGTTGAAAACAGCGATACTCTCCGACCGCGCGATATCCGGCCCTGAGGTCCTATTCGTGACGATCTTCAGCCAGATTTCAGACCCGTCAAATTCTGCTATTTCTGCACCTGCGAAATCAGAAAATCCGAAACTTCGCAAGAAGAGCAACAACTGTCAACCTGCGTCATCAAGAACTTGACATTCAATCCAGTAGATTGCATCGTTTGCTACCACCTCAAGTAAGCGGCCTTACTCGAGCGAAAATTTATATCCGGAGATACCGTTGAGCGCAGCTGACAGAAATTTTGTCAAATCTTTAAGCGTATCCTATGCTGACGTTGCCGGCGTTCTCGGGGTCTCAAGGCAGGCGGTTTCAAGAGGAGTGCACAAAGACGCCGACGATTATTTCAGCACGGCAGACCTCTCTACTATTTTAGCTGATTTCGAAAAAACGGACCCTGTTCGCTTTGAAATAGCGAAGAGGTCGGTAGCAGACCTATATCCGACAACGGCAAAACAAATATCCCAACTTATCGATGCACATGAAGGTGCGGCTTTTGACGTAACTATCCCAGGAGACTACTCTTTAGTTGTGGGAGATTTTGTCGGCCTCATGGGAAGAATGGCAAAATGCAGAGAGCAAATTGAAATCCTAACTAGCCGGCTACAAACGACGCCTGGTTCTTTCAACCTCATTGTCACGGCAAATGACCGCGTTCGTGCCGAAAAATTTCGAGACGATCAATTAGATTCAGAAGACGGTCAACGTATGCCGATAACGGTTTGCTTGATCGATCTTACTTTGTTTCCTACGTGCCTAATGAGAATAACTTTTGATTATAAAGTTGACATATTTATAGCTAGCGATGATGGGTTTATACCTTTAAACAGTTTTGAGTCAGAGAGAATAAAGCAACGTATCCTGAAGATACAGTCTGACGTCATGTAACCTAAATGAAGTGAACGAACAGTCCAAGACGAGTCGCCAAATTACATAGATTTTTCGAATCGATTACAATTGCCGACGCGTCTGTGATAATCCCGGCAATTCCGTTATTGGCACAAAGATGGAGGAGTTCTTCCTCTATTACAGGTGTATCGAGATTTTTATACACACTAACTTCAGATTTTACGAGTATTGCACCATGAAGATCCCTGCCTGCGTTCCTGATTAGTTTCTTCGTGCTTGATGTCTCTGTTTTCACTTCGCCATTGGCCAAAAACAGAGTTCCCTGCTTTCTCCAATCGGCTCTCCGGCCATCCATCTCAGTCCGCGCCCTCTCATATGCAGCAAACATGTCGTAGTCCGTCGGGACTCCCCACGTCGTGCCGCTCGGCTGCTGAATGTGCGATATAATTTCTCCGACGTTGAAAGTCGAAATGTCTTTCGACTTAAGTCTTTCGAGCAGAAAAGCGAAGTACACGTTCGGGAGAGACCTGCTAAAATATGGTATGGATTGCAGTAGGAGCTTGTATGTGTGCGGGCTAAGGTCTTTCCATGAAATACTAGCAACAGGCTTTCCAAAGAATGCGACTGACGTGATTCCAAACTTATTAAGTTTGCGAAGAACATCCCGAATATCGGCAGGCCTAACAAAATCAACGACCCCCCATTTTCCGAGCAGCCAGTCCTTTTCCCCGACCATACCGAGGATCAAAGCATCAGGACGAGCTTTTTCTAACTCTTGATAAATCCATTTTGCATCATCACCACCTCCCAAGAATACTGCTCGCGTCATGCTGCTTTGTTCCATAGCTTTATATAGCGCTTAGAGCACCTGCAGTTTCTTATTCAAGGCAAATTTGGGTGCGCACCGTGTGCGCGCGGTTGCAGCCGCTTTAACTCATATAGTTTTTCGAGTGCGAAATCGGGATTCGGCAACGGTGAGAACGTCACGCACCATTGTGATTGACAATAGTTGCGCTTAGATTCAATGTAATTGCGTGTTCGCAACCTTCCGGTGACTTGATTGATGAACCGCTGATCTGCGGTTCGGACGACAGCCTGGGTCCATCTACAGCGCGAACATCTTTGCGGAAGGATAAGGAGACAAGGCATATGCTTGACTTGACGAAAGATCATAGTGGGGGCCGCGATCAGCCTCATAATTGCCTGACGCTGGCGTTTCGCCAACGTTACTATACAGAGCCAACCCCTATAGTTCCCTTGGTTCCTGCGCCTGAAGAACACACGAGCAAGGCGCAAAACTTTCTCGAATATATCGGCAGAAATAATGTCAACGGCTTCGAAATCCGGGGCAAGAAGCTGTCCCATCCACAACGAGAGGCGCTTGCCAGCGCATATCGCGCTTCTTGGCCTATCCGCGTGATAGGTGCGATCAGAGAGGATATTGAACTGGTCGCACAAACGTGGGGCTACCGAATTCTTCCCGACAGCAAGCTCTTCTTCCAACGTCCGAACAAAGCGTTCAATCAGCACAGGCAGATGGTATGCACCGCAGCTAAAGTCTCCGACCCTGATTTGCTGGAGCTTTGGGTCGTCGTGTTCCCCTCAAGCCAATATGTAGACCAGGTGTCGGAACTTTTTCAGGCAATCATCAACGACTTTAACCGGAACAAGCTGGCGACTTCCACAACAGCCGTTACGACTTGGCATTTCCGGCACCTTGAAAAAGCACTCGTGCGGTGGTCTGCGTTTGATGACAACATTCGGCATTACGTTCAGCCGGGTGACGTCGTCGCGATAGGGAATCTGGAGTCATTCATTCCAGGCCTCAAGGACTTTGGGTTCCAGGAAACCCGCGGCTGGAGAAACTTCGGGCTCCAAGCAATGTTCGGCGTCAAGACCTTCGTTCACCGGGGAAGCCGCAGTCGCATCGTGTTGGTCGGGTTCTCAGAAAGCTTCTGGGGTGATGCTTCAGCGCGCTACGTGTCCGAAATTATCGAAGCCGGCGCGAACCATATACTTTATGGATCTAAGGCTGCTTCTCTGTTGGGTCTAAAGACGGTGCACAACATGCTTGCCCCCACCGTCTTTTCCAACATCGAAATGACCGACAGGAACGAACCCGACATTGTTCACATCGGCACACATCACTCTGATCTCTATTCTATCCTGGAGCAATTCGGCATTGACCGAGGGCAAATTGCCATCACGGTGCCGACCGTAATTGGCGAGAGCAACGAGCAGCGCGAGATCTATGAAAATACCGGCCCAGGCTGCCTTGATTGCGAGAATGGTCATATCGCGAGGGTAGTGTCCCGACACAACGCTGAACTGACTAGAATGGGCGCGAGCCCCGAAAACCTCGTTCAGTTCATTCCTGTGCACTTTATCACGGATTACATCTACAAGGTCGAGGAGGCTTACGATAGCGAGACGTTTTCGCTCGGTTCTGATCCGGCAACGATCGCTAGCCAGAAAAACGAGCGATTTCGGACAATCGGAAAGTTCTTCGCCACGTACGCGCTCATGCATGGAGTTAAGGAGCATTTCTCGCTTCCGTCCCAGTCTCTTCCACGAAGCCGGGCCTCGGCGCCGGCGGAAGATTTGGCTGAAAAAGTCCGGCCGTTCGTCGATGCAGGGCTGGGGTCTGACGCCATTGCGACGCTCTTGAGCCTTCACTCAAAAAGCGCCTTGCCAACGAACGCGCTAATGGCGGTTGCCATGATGACACAAAAGTGCGGTTTCGTGGATCTCTTCGACAGTGTCATGGACGCGCTCTCGGAACGCGGTGAGGCCGGTCTGCTTAGCCCTACCGACATCTTCCACCGCCAAGTTCTTCATCTGAAGGTCATGTCCCAAGTTGCTGACTACTGTGGCGTAATTGACTTTGGAGAACGGATCCGGTCAGAGAGCAATCCTTTGATGATCGATACGGTCCACCAGTTCGGTGCTGTCCAGAGGCGCCTAGCCGTCGCATATGCGGCCGCTGGAAATCAGGACAGATCAACCAAAATGCTTGCCGAAGCACGTGCTGAGGTGCCGAAACATCGCGCCGATCATTATCGGGAGACAAACAGTGTCTTCGAACACATTGCGCATCTGCACTTGTATTCAGGTGAAGGCGTTCAATCTTTACGAGACATATCTCAGAAGCTGTCCGAGATCCGCCGAAATTACCTTTCGCAAGCTTACAGCGACCCCAACTGGTGGCAACTAAACCTTGAGAAATGCGCAATAGCGGCATTGTTTCTCGAAGCTAGCTACTTTCTCGACACCGGCGACGCGAATGACCGGGAAAGCGGCATGAAGAGATTGTACGCAGCGCACTTATTAAATGGTCGGATGGGCGGCAACCCTAGGTCAGAGACCTACGGCGAAATCGTGGCCGCAATTAAGAATCCTGAAATACGCACGATCGTGACGATGGCGATGCGGCGTGACGGCGACGGTCCTTCGCCATTCCAGGATTTCTTGCGAGCTCGATACCCCTCTGTGATGATAATGGCAAAGGAAGCGCTCGAATTGCTACGCAGCGGACCGCTGGAAAGAGAAGATGCTCTCCTGAATCTTATCGAAGCGAGAACAAAATGAGTGAAAAAATCCTTGCTGTTGACTCAAGTGATCAGCCAATCGCCTCAATGGAAAGAAGCGAAGCCGTACAAACGCAGCATTGGCGGCGAGCTAGTGGTGGCCTCTTGGTTGATCGATCTAGGCAGTTGTTGTTGTGCCACCAGCGCACCTTCTCGAAAGACGAACGCCCGGGGCTTTGGGTCGCCACCTTCGGGGGCAAAAACCATCCAGATGAAGATCCCCTATCCGCCGCAAAGCGTGAATTGTTTGAAGAGTTCGGCGTGGAGGAGCCCGCTGTAACGATTCACTTTTTTGACCGTATCAAATCGGAAGAACGTCACCAGTTTGAATATCTCTTTATCGTCTTGGCCGACGCAGGAAATTTGAAAATAGAACCAGATCGCACGGAAGTGGCAGCGCTACGGTGGGTTCCGATCACAGAATTATTGGAAACTATCAAAACCGATGAAAACTGGTACGAGTATGGATATGAAGGGCGCATGTTGGCAGCTGCAGATTCCACTCCCCCGGCTATCGTGCGCCCTTCCGATGAAGTGCCCGGATCTGGTACGATGCCATCAAAATAGCGCGTGAATCCGCCACGATAGTAACCCGGTGATTTGAAATCATGGATCGCGGCACCAGACGGCTATGTCGAAGGGGAACCCTACTCAGCAAGCTCTCCATTGGTGTGTAGTCGCTCGATATATCGAAAGCCGTAGTTCGCCGGGTGAGAGCAAGCCACATCACTATTTAATCGCTGTCATCGCCGTATTCCTCAATAAGAAGTTCTTGAACTTCAGCAAAAAGGTCGGGCGTGAGGTTATCTTCCAGTAATAATAGGATCTCCTTTAGAAAGGCGTTTCGTGCATCTTCTTGAATTCGCTCGCGGTCTAACTTAGTGGCAGCCTCTCCAACATTCGCCAGGGCTTCACGCTTGATATCAACAAACTCGGATCCTATGGCATGAAGCTCTGCCGCTGTCTCCATATCAGCGCCGACCGCAGCCTTAGCAACCCGTTTTTGATAGGTAGTAAGGTCCTTTGATAGTTTTATTGTGCGGTCAATATCCTGAAATTTTGCTCTCGATAGCTGTCGAAGTTCCTTGCGGACCTTTCCAAGATTTTCCTTCTGTGCTTCGAGAGATAGCTGGCCAGCAATCGAGGTTTTATACGCTTCCTTGCCGAGCTCTTTGACGATTTCGGCAATCTCGCGCTTGATCTTCTTCCACGCACTGTCTTCCTCGAAGCCATCTCTGCGGGCATTCGGAACAAGCGCGCCAGGATCGACGAATATCTCCCCGATATACCAATCCTGAAACCGGACATGGGTCTTGGCATGTTCGCGAAAAATTTCGCTGACTATCGTGGTCCCGTCGATCTGGATATTGCGAACCCTCACCCGAAGACCGCTCACTTTGCTGTCCGTGTAGGAGCCGGACTCCTCTTTCTTTCCGACCCAGGCCCACCATTTTCTGCCTGCCTTCCAATGGATATCGCAGCCGGTGATCTCGGTTTCTCCGCTCGCGATGGTATGAGTGGCCCCGAACCGCTTCGTTACTGAAACCGGAGCTTTGGCGCCGTCTTTGATGGTGATCTGGACCTCTTCGATCGGGATGCCGCTCTGTTTCGCCGTAGTCTGCAATTTCGCCAGAAAGGGAAAGTCGGCAGGATAAGGAACAGGCGCTACCTGGCTGACGAAATCATACATTTCGGTGGATGATTTGCATTCGTCCGGCTCATCAACGAAGCCTTCCAGCCGCACCTCGAAGAAGTGTTTGCCAGTTTCCTTATGCGGAGAGCGGAACGCCCTGACAGTCTCGCGCAGAAGGTTTTCTGCGGACTTCGAACTCCCTTTTCCGGGAGTCATGGCATCGCGCATGGCTTTGGCGTTGAAGATGACGGTGGTTTGCTCCCGCTCGCCTTTGGCCTTGGTCACAAACGTCACCGTATTGCTGAACACGATGCCGGCCAATCGGCCGATGCCTCGGAAGCCGGCATTTCTCCGGTGACTTTTCGTCGATGCACCGACACGCGTCAAAATAGCAGCGGCATTTTTAACCGGCAGGCCGGCGCCGTTATCGCGAATGACCAGGCTCTTCTTGTCGGCAGCCATCTCGATCTGGATCAATCCACCGCCGGCCGGAAGTATCTTCACCTCCTCAATCGCGCGCTGTATGGAATCGAAGCTATTTTGAATATATTCGCGGATGGCGTTCCGCGCTTCCCCGTACATTCCAATTGTCAACGTTTCCAGGACGAAACCGCCAAAGAACGGATCAAAGAGGACGGGTGTTTGTAGATCGGCCATATCAGGCGTCCTTCACAAAATAGACATCACCGGGACGCTTGAAACCACTCGTTTCATTGAGCGTGACAGTTTGCGGCACCTTCGGTGCGAATTCCAACTGAGAAAAGGGAAGTGTGAAAATTTCACACGCTTTTGCAGCGAGGCTGGCGACGCTCAACGCCCCAGGTTCAGGGAAAAGCTTGCGCAGGTTAAGGCTCTCTTCGACCTGACCGGCAATCAGCAGCTCAACACCATTGACTTTGAAACTGCAGATCTCATCGAGCGCGTCAGTGTCCGCTTGAATATCGACCTCGACAGGGATCGCCGGCGCGTCGGCACTGGGCAGGTAGATCGGCTGAAACTCGTTGTCACGCAACCTCGCCTCGATCAGCGCTATCGGCGTTTGAGCATACGGTTCAGCCTGGCGCGCGAACAGCAATTCCGCCACCGGACTGCGGGGCGGCAATCTGGTCTCGTTCTTCTCGCGGATAAGATAGGCCGAAGCCAGAAAGCCAAGATAAATCGACGTGGCCGCTTCGACCGGAAAACGATCCAGTGCCGAGATAAAGTCGGTAATCTTCTCGACGTAGCCCGGAGTTCCTTCGATGGCTGCGTCGTGCAACAGTCGAGCAAACGAAACGAACTCGTTATGCGAGAAAGTCTCCAAGATTGGTCCGTCAAACGCGTCCGAGAGTGCGAGAGACATTCCATTTTCGATCTGCAACAGCCTTTGAACGAATGCCAGGACATTGTCTTTTGGCGCGTCGCGGCTTGCAATCAGGGCTCGCCGCAAAGGCGACGTCTTGGCACTGACCAGCTTGGCTTCAGCAAAGATCAACTTCGGTTCAGACCCCCAACCTTCCGGCGGCCCAGATGGTGGCTTCTCGCCGGTCGTCCTGCTTGAATCACCAATGCCGGGCGCGTCGGCAACGGTCGCCACATCGACAAACGCCTTGACGATGTCTGGAGCCAAACCGTCAAGCACAGCGCCGAGATAGACGCTGTCGAGGACCTCGATGTGAGCGACGTGAGCCGAGAGGCGCGCTTCGAGGGCGAGCATCGGGTGAGGACGTGGCAAGGGCGTCCAGTTTTTCCGCATCTCAAGCATACGGGCGTCAAAAGAACTGCCTGCGCCTCCACCGAGGCGCCAATCGTTCTTCCGGTCATTTGTCAGAATGACGATTGAGTGCACCGCGTCGCTGGCAGCGTGGGCGAGGATCTCTTTCCAGAAAACTAGGTCGCCAAACTTGTTGCTTGCGCGCAACTTTTCATCATCGCCTTCATCGCTCGCAGACGACTTTCCTTTCTTCCCGCGATCCTGAAAACCAGGCGGTACCGATCCGACATAGCGAGCGTCGCCGGTCGATGACAAGGTCTCGAAATAGTCGAAAAGCGGCGTGTTTCCGATTGCGGTCGTGTTGATGAAGGATATTACCTCGACAGCATTCCGCTGATATCCGTTCGTCCACTGTTTGACCCGCGCCATGAAGTCGGCCAGCGTATTGATGGCATCGCGGGCCGTGGCGCGAGCAGCCACGGGATCGCTATGGCCCTTCTCGGTCGCTTCATCCACGAATGGCCGACAGTATGTATAGATGCCGCCGAGCGCGCCCTTGACCTCCTCGAGCTTCTTCCCGAGCTCTTCAGAAATCGTCCCGGCAACATGATGCTTTAGATATTCGTGCGCTGCCCAAGCCGGGACATGAACGCGGTTGCCACAGTTTTCCAAAAGCCAGTCGGTGAGCTGATTGCGCGAGGCCGACCCGACTTTCGTCATCCACATCAGAAATGAAGTGTCCACGTAAAGATGCGTCGAGCTGTCGAGGAGCAGCGCCTGCAAGCGCTGCTTGAAATCGAGGGATGTCTCATCCCCCGTCGGAAGGGAAAGAAGAGCGGGCGGGCTTTGTTTCAACATTTAAGGGAAGCCATATGAGAATGGGCACAATCTGGGGTGCAAAGTTTAAAATTGCATCAACCGCAATCCATTCGTCAACTTGTATAGTTGAATGTTGTTCGTAGCCTTAGCCGGGGCTACCCTTCCCTGTTGCACCGTAGTCTATCTCAAGCTTGGCCATGATCTTGTCGATCAGAGCTTTTGCCGAGGATTGGCTGGTGGATACCTGATAGATCACCTCGCAGATCCTCATGAAAACCTCGCGGTCGCGTTCGGGAAAAGCTTGCAGTTGCTCGGGGACCAGTTGTCCAGCGAGGGAAGCGACGCGGTTCTCCAGACGCGTGACGTCCTCGCGGTAGCTGCAGACTTCTGTTTCGCTAAAGATTTTCTGCGACAGGGCGCGATGGGTGCGCCGCAGCCCTTCTTCCGCTGCAACGAGCTTCTTGCCGTACTCATCCGGGCCCAGAACGCCTTGCTGAAGAATGTCTACCGTTTCCTCGACCATCCGCGAATGCGTCTCGATCTCACGGATCCAATTACGCTTGATTGAGCTGGTACGGCATCGATGTGCGATATCGCGGGCAATCGGCGCCAGTTGATTGGTTAAGTTATGATAGTGCGCGCTCTGCTCGAAATGATCGCGGCGACCGTTGGGCACAATCTTCCGGTCGATAATATGAATTTCACCGATCGCCCAGCTGTTGAACCGGGTTTCCGGAAACAGGTCTTCCAGTAGCCCGTGTTCACCGATCTGGACATTGCCGCAACGCAGCCGCAGGCCCTTCGTACCCCATGCGTTGGGAAGAGCGCCTTCGTAGTCATGATGGAGGATCCAGGCGATAGCGGCGATGTCACCGTCGATGCCAGGAATCTCGGCGATGGAGAGGGCGTCAATCCGAGTCGCCTTGCCGCCTTCCTGGACGAAAACGTCGCGGTGCGGCCGATAGACCGGGGCCTCGTTGTCATTGATCCGAATGTGCAATTCGCCCAGTTCGACCATCGGCGCAAGCGCTGCCCGGATCTCGTCTGCGAACCGGAACTCGGGCGAAAAGGGAACGGGTGCCACCTGTCCCAGGTATTCCTCGACAGCGGCCGGGTTCATCAACCGGTCGCTCCGCAATCTCACGACGCCGCGCAACTCGACTTCGAAAAATCGATCCGGATCTTCGCTCACATGCCGCTTTCGAAGGGTCGCGACTGAGCGGATCAGGCTTTCAATATCGCCGTCTTCCTGGCGCAGCAGCGCCTTGAGCTTGCGGCAATCCCACGAAAGCTCTGCGACCGGCTCCTCGGCGGACCGACGGGAGCGGAATATCAGTTCCTGAGCATAGCCAAGGCCGGCCAGGCGACCGACGCCACGAAAACCGCGGGCGCTGGTTCCGCGTTTGCTGCTTGCACCCAGCGCCGGCATACGCCGGGCGAATTCAGCATTTGTGAGACCGGCCCCATTGTCGCGAATGCGGATCGTCCGTTGCATCTGATCAATGGTTATCGTCACCTCGCCGGGCAGGTCCGGCATAAGCAAATTCCGAGCTCTGGCATCATCAATGGCGTCGGCGGCATTCTGAACGTATTCGCGATAGACCGTCATTGGGTCGACGTACATTGCGCTCGAAACGAGTTCCAGAACATCGCGGCCGATGACGATATCGTTGAGGTATTCACTCTCGCCAACACTTTTTGCAGCAGCAAGGGCCGCTCGGCTGATACGGGGTGCTTCGGTCATGCAATAGCCCTTTGCCTTGGTGCGAGCTCTGCAGTGATCGCGATGCTCTCTTCCTCATAGTCCAATCCGGCGTCCTCAACGCGCTCGTCTTCGGCGAGCCCAAGGTCCGACATCGATTCCAGGCGGATCAATTCTTTTTGCGTCGCCCAGATCGTCGTCAGCTCATCCTTGGATACCGGGATATAGAACCGTAAAACCCGGCGGACCTTATCGTTGGCAGCGTAGTCGCTGAGCGTAACGAATTCTCGTGGATCACGCGACGACAGCAACTCCATAAGCTCCGCCCGCTCGTAGTTGTCGAGTGCAGCAAACTCGGCCTGAAATTCGTAGAGTTTCTGATCCTGATCGTATCGTTCGTACCAGGTGCGATTGAATATGAAGTCGTGAGGCATCATCAAGATGCGCGCGTAGTCCTCAAATGTATCGCCGAATGCATGCTTGAAGAATTCCGGTGCCCCACTGACGATACCATGGGTCGCCTGCAGCACAATCTGCATCGAGCGCAGCTGGTAGCGCGACCACTTCTCACCGATATGCCCGCGGTTGGGACGGTTGGTCGGTTGGTAACGCATCGGGAACGACCAGATACGGATGCCGAGTTCCTCGTTGAGGGTCACGTTCAAACGCATGCGCTCGAAAAGGTCTTCAGGACCGTCATGGAAATTATAGAGCATGTAGTTCGATAATTCCGTCAGCCCATATTCCGCCGCGTAGCGCACAGCCTGTTCATACGGTTTTTTGACACCCAGATGGTCAAACGCAATGCGCAGTGGCTTGAGGCAGATGGTCGCCAATTCCCGTAGATACATTGGATCCTTGCACAAGATCCGCGCGTCTACGCCCTGGTTGAAGTCGACCCGCCGCTGAACCGCGACTTTGGCGCCGGGCCTCATAAGCTTTGCGCCCGGCACAAAGCCGAGATCTCTAATTTCCGCGATGATTTCCTTGAACCTGGCGGAAGCGACGACGTTGTTGTCCATGAGGATCAGGTCTTTCTTCGGACCGTAATGCTCATCGATGGCGCGAACCAGGTCGGTCAATGACTCGGTGTCGCGCTGCATCCCCTCCAGTTTTGGCACACCGCAGAAATGGCATTTGCGAATGCAGCCACGTGACGTGTAAGCGAAATAGGCATCTCGCACGGGATACCGATAATCGATCTGCGTCAGAATATCATAGTCGGGCACAAGGTCCTCGATCGGCCTTCCCGTCGTGTCGCTGGAATAAAGCTCTTCGGCGAACTCATCGAGTTGCAGAGAGACGGCGGGAGCCTCTGAAAGAAGCCCTTTGATGAACCGGATCCCATGCCAGCGACGCTCATCCAGAAACCGCTCATGCATGAGGGAAGCGGCAATCCCCCCGACGAAAACCTTGTCTGCCTGGCCGTTCGCCACTTCCAGTGCAAAATCGATAGACTGCGAAATCTTCGGATATTCAAATGAAAACAGCGTGGTGACGTAAATCCGGTCCCATGCTTCATTCATCACCGAGCGATCCTCGCCCTTGATGAAACGGACGCGGTCACGTTTGCCACGAGGACCATGATACTGGGCAATCTTCATCAGACCCAATGGCGGATACTTGTTCTTGTAGCCTGGCTCGATAAGCAGGATATTCTTGTTAGCCATTGCTGACGACTTTCAAATGCGCGCGTTTGCGAACGTCGCGAATGTAATCTACGGCAGGGCGAACGCCGCCCTCACCGCCCAATCCGTACAATTTTCCCTTGGTCGTCCAATCGACCTGGTGAGCGAAGTCCGTAAGCGCGTTCACAAACGAGATTCGATCAAGGCCGCTGTCATCGGGCGCTTCGCGGTAGAGGTCTGCGGCGATATCCATCATCGCGTAGACGCCCAACCCCTTGTTCAAAATATGCTTGCGGGTGTTTGCCCATTCTTCGGGAAGCACCTCGGAAACGGCTTTCCAGAAGGAAAGCACGATTTGGGCGGCCCGCTCGGTCGACTTCGTTTTCAGAATTTTTGTAGCCGTCAAGAAGCGCTTGATCGCCTTTTGCATTGTCCGAAGTGATGCCCGTCGCGTCATGCCGGATGTGCTGGTACCACCGAGGTCCAGCTGTCGATACCACGGTGATTCCGGGTCATTGTTGAGATGCAAGGCAATGAACAATTCGGGCCGGTCATTGGCAAGATCGCCCGCCAAGTGCGCATCATGAAAATCCAGCAGACTGGTACTAAGACCCTTCGCCTTGCTGTTGATGGTGCGGAATACCTCCATCTCTTCCTCAACGCTCAGGCCGATATAGCACATGAAAGGAAGCGACAGATCCACCTCCCCCAGGAAGCCTAGCCGGTGCTGGCAATCGACCTGCGCCATGATTTTCCCGGCATCAGCACTGATCTTGAGTTCGGCTTGTCCGTTGCCCTTGTCGCAAACCGACCATGCGTTAGCCGATGGCCGGAGGTTGAGGGTCAGCGGGATGGTTGAAGCGCCGGGTTGGCGAATATAGCGCCGAAAATCCTGACTGTGCTGCGAGTTGAAGCGCCGCTGGTAGCCGGTACCCGTGTCCTCGTTCAAAACGTCGGGAAAACTTAGCGCGTGCAACACTTTAGCGGGTGCAAAACCAAGGAGCACTATCCTTCCGGCTGAGCTACCGATCGAACAAAAAATTGAAAAAGCGTCAGACATGGCATTTCCCGCAACACAATATTGCATTCCCTCAGTGCAATTTTGCGGTTATCGGCGTGCAAGTCAAGCACTCTCGAAGTGTTTCAGACCTCTTTTGCTGCTTCAATCTGATCGGATGCAAGCGCTTTAATTTTTGAGGTCGATCGTACCTGGTTCAGTCATGCCCACGGGTTCCGACTGATCACTGGACATCGATCTCATTTTTTTTGGCCTCAACCAGGTCTTTGTATTTGCGAGATTTTTTCTCGATTTCCTTCAGCTCGTATTGGATGCGGTCCCGGACCTGTTTTGGCGCATCGAGGATATCATCCTCAGTGGATGTTTCGACCAACCACTTTTTGAAACGGATCAGCTTGTTGAGCACGTGGCTTTCACCCCCCGCCGTGACGGCGGCCTCATGCGCTTCGGCGAAGTCGTAGGTACCATCCATATAGCGCCGGACGATCTTGCTGCTTGCTGTACAGATTACCGGAAGCTTGTCTCGTAACTCCATTGCCTTGCCAAAATGACCGGCTTGGATTTCGCTGACGATGAAGTCGTCGAAACCAGCCACTTCTTCACGGACCTTCCTAATCTTCCGGGACTTCAGAAACTCGTCGTAGTAGCTCCAGCGTTCGCGGTCGCCGTCGCCATGCTCGATCATGAACTCGTAGACTGCGACGAGGTGCTTCGCTTCGTCCTTGGTGAGACCGATTTCCTTGGCGATGGCCGGGATATCGACCATCTGATTTTTGAACCGCCGATAAACAAAGCCAGCCTTCTCATAGGGAGCCCAGTCCTTCTTGCCCTTGACATGATACTGCGCAAGCAAGGCGAACACCGATTTTTCGTCGATGTCGGCCGGCAAGAGGGTGCATCTTACCTTGCCCCACGAAACAGGATTTTCAGCGACGAGATGATGGTAGGCTGCAAGCCGACTATTGCCTTCGAGGACAACGAAATCACCGTCCCGCACGATTAAAGGGTCGATCAGACCGCCGTTGGCACGGATGTCCTGCACCAGCTCCCTGACGTGTTCAAGGGTCTGCAGCTTCGCCAGGATATCGGCCTGTGTCGGCTGTACACCGTCCGCGCGCATAAAGGAATAAATTCGAGGATTATCGACGTAGAACTTCAAAGCCCTGACATCGATGTCAAGGGTACGCGTGACAATCTCCACACCGCGTAAAATCACCGAGCCCTGTTCTCTGACCCTGTTCAACATCGCGCTCTCTCCCGAACTCCCCAATTAAACCTCCAGACCGAGAATTTCTTTTATCATCTTGCCAAAATCGTAGTTTGCCAGGCGGCGATATTCTTCCTTGCTGATGTCGGCTTGCCCAAGCTGAGCCGACAGTCTTTTCGCTGCAAGAAGGGAATCCACCCATTCGTCGATCGATTCTGTGGCGATCAGGTTCCAAATGAAGCAGGTGTCGGTCTGCGAAATCCTGTGAATCCGGTCTTGCGCCTGAAGATAATCGTCAAGGCTGAAGGAACGATCATAGAAGACAGCGTGGTTGGCAATCGTCAGCGTGAGACCCTCCTTCGCTGCGCCCGGTGTTGCAACGAGAACCTTTACGGATGGGTCAGCTTTGAACCTGGCAATTGCGTAGTTGCGATCGGCGAGCTCCACGCCCCCGTGCACTTTCACGGCTCCAAACTCTGCAAGGCGAGATTGCAGCCAGTCAGCATTCTTGACGAAACTGGTCCAGACGATGATTTTCGAACCCGAGACGGTCGCCGTCGTCACAAGCTCATGAAGCTTGGCGTATTTTCCGGGAGTTTCGGCGTAGGAATCGTCGACGAGTTTCGGATTGGATGCGACCTGTACCAGTCGCAGTAGCCGCTTGAGACTTTCTTCAGCGTCGTCGAGCGTCTGTCGCTCATCAACGACGATCGATGCACCAAGGTCCGTTCGGTACTCGTCGTAAAGGGCTTTTTGGCGCGGGCTCATGTCGACCTGAACATTTTGAATTCGCTTCTCCGGAAGCTGGATCCCGGCCGTCAATTTCGTTTCCCGAACGGTAAATGAGCGAATGCGATCAAAAAGGTTACCCAGCTCGTCCTCAAAGGCGTCGCGTCGCGTCTGGTTGAGCCAAAGGTCGTTGCTGAGATCAAGGCCACTCTTGAAAGCTTCGAAATCCGTGCCGAGCGACTCACCCTGATCGAGGAAGTAGATGAGTGACCAGATGTCATAGGGCCTGTTCGCCACAGGCGTACCGGTCATGATGATGCGGCGCTTCATGACTGGAGCAATCGCATGAAAAGCTCGGGCGAGGTCGGATTCCGGGTTTTTGATTTTCTGTGCCTCATCGAGGATAACGCCGATGCGCCGAGTTTTTGCGAAAAGCCGCAGACGACGCTGTTCGGTGCGAAAGACTTCGTAATGAACAAGGAAAACCGGGCTCGGGGAGTTCAGGGCGAAGAAATTGCCGGCATGGTTTTGGTCGAGGATCGTTGGATAGAGATACGAATGAGCCTTGATCTCGTCCTGCCAGTTTTGAATAAGTCCGCGTTTGGTGACAAACACGACCGTATCGACGGCGTCCGTTCTCAGCCACTCAAGTGCAAGGTCGATGGCAATCTTTGTCTTCCCGAGACCCTGCTCGTGAAAAAGAGCGGCATAGGGTAGGTCCTTCACGGCTTCAACTGCCTCAAGCTGGTAAAGAAAGCCTGAGTGACGCAAACCAAGGTTCAGCGACGGGTTCCGTTTCAGCCGCGTGGAGGTTTCAGAGACCATCGATCACCTCAACGGCAATGCCGCTGTGAGCGGGCATGCGCAATGCATCAACAATCGCAGCTGAACGGCGCCGCTGAAACGGTGGCACAACCAGATAGAAGCTGGAGCCCTGGCGAACCGACAGATAGTCGAGGAAAGCTGATATCTGGCGATGAGAGCGACCGGTCTCGAGGTCGGCCATGGTTTTGGCTTCGCCAATGACTTCGAACGTCGCTGGCAAGTCACTGGCGAAAAGATCGGGCGTGTATCCCGCAATCTGCGGAGGACGATTGTTGCCGAAGGTATGATGGTCGGCGAGGACAAGCAGGCCGCGTGGCGGGCAATGCCGAGCGCGAACGTGGGATATAAGCCGCTCAACGAGGAGAATATGCGCGCTCGTCTCACCCGACATCATCCCTCCGCTGCTGGAACTCTCCAGCCAGATTCTGCAAGGCATCAATAGCATCCAGCACATACCGCACGACATCATCATCCGGATTTTGCCGCAGACGCTGGATCTCGATGAACGGGATCTTTTCGGCTTTCTCCGTGATTGCTCGTGCCAACTGGCTCAGACTGGCGGCGCGTAGGTCGGCACCGATGTCGGGTCGTTCTATGGCGTCCAGAGCCGCCTTGATATCCTTCTTCAGGAATATCGCCCGGGCGTTCTTGTCTCCGAGGACGAGCGGAAGCTGGCGAATGGCGATCAGACCATCGATCTTCTTCTCCTTCAGCCAGGAGGCGAAGTCGTCGAGCGAAAAGCCCGCCCGAAAAATGGCCGTTTTCACCTTCGTGTTCTGAAGTTCAACAAAACCGGAGTATCGTTGAGTGTTATAGAATTCGCCCGGTTGGTGAAGCTTGCGAAAGTGGTTTTCCATGTCAGCATATGCGTTGATCGACTTCTGAACATCGCGCCGGTCCCCGCCACACAAGTCGACCAACCGATCCAGGGGCATCAGGTGCTTGTAGTGAAGCTCCCACTGATACTTGGCCTTCGAGTAGGCGTCCCACGCGCGTGGTCCTACCAGATGAGCCTGAAGCCTGATCGCATCAATGCCGTCTCCGGCGAGTGTCTCGTGAACGATTGCGGGTATGGTCGACCAGTCCCCGGCAACTCCATTTTCGTGGAACTGCCTATATATGAACAGGCGCGTATTTCCTTCGATACAAAGATATCGGCCGGCTTCGTTGCGACAGACAATGATTGGCTGCATTATCCCGCGGTTCGCGAGAATTGAATTCCGCAGCTTGTCGGCACTCGTTACGCCTTTGCCACTGTCCCCGTCGTCCCCGCCGATATCGAGGGCCAGCTGAATATTATCGTCGGTCAGCTCGCCTTCAAAGCCCTCAACAAATCGACGGATGCGAGGATTGTTGCGGTCGAGTTCGACATCAAAAACTGGCAAATGTTGCTGCACACCGACCACGCCTACCTCCTATGCTGCCGTTGCCATCAGCAGTAGCATCAGCAATTTAAAGATTCCTCATTTTTCTACTGTCCCGCATTGGTTTTACTCGCGGTTTTGATGCTCGGGTTGCGCCAACCCCCGCAGGGATTGGATGCGGTCACAAAAGGACCGCTCTCACAACTCCTTGTTGTCGCTATCGGGAATTCTGTGCAAGGATAAATCATGAGCGAGCTGCAAATCAAACCAATCTCCATCACACGCTTCAATGCCTTGGGAGGTTATGCTCGCCACCCTCGGACACCGCTGATGTTGAAGGAGCTGGAATTTTTCGAAGCAGAGGGCGGGAATGTCATCGGCATCGCCACCCAGGACCTCGAGGATCAGGATTTCGGCGGTATCGTCATGGCGAGGGACCGGAAACTGTGCTTCCGTGGGAACAACGTAACGGATTTTTCTCCCACCCCTGAAGCGGCGAGGGACGAACTTTTCGCCGCTATGCGCAGCGCCGCCGAGGCGCTGGCAGAAGACCACTATCAAGGCGATGAAAAAGGACAGCCGGTCAATTTCTTCAGCCATCTCCACGACGAAGAAAGGCTGCATCCCTCATTCGTTCAGCTCTCGACCAACGAGGGATACTCGCCCGCGCGGAATATTATTGAGCCGATGATGCGGTGGTATGAGGATGCCGATGGCAATTTCATCGAGCAGTTTCAGACGACGGGTTTCGACCAGCGCATCTGGGAGCTCTATCTCTATGCCATGCTGATCGAGGCGGGATTCGTGCTGAGCCGCGAGAAGAACGTCCCGGATTTCTGCGCCGCCGGTTTGTTCGGTGAATTGTATGTCGAAGCGGTAACGGTTGGCCCCACTATCAGGAATGGGACCATCGTACATCCTCCGCCCACTGATACGCCCGAAGAAGTGAACCGCTTTTTGAAGGACTACATGCCGATCAAGTTCGGCAGCGCGTTGTATTCGAAGCTCAAAAAGAAATACTGGGAACACTCCCATGTCAGCGGCAAGCCATTCGTCCTTGCGATTGCCGATTTCTCCTCCTCCATGTCGATGGTGCGGTCACAATCTGCATTGGAACGGTATCTGTGGGGTTATGAATATCCCGCAGCTCTCGACAGCGAGGGCAAATTGATCATCTCGCCGGTGCGGGTCGAGACGCACCAATGGGGAGACAAGGCTCCTGTCCCCTCCGGCTTTTTTCGACTGCCTGACTCTCGGCACGTCAGTGCGGTCATCTCGACCAATGCGGGCACGATCGCAAAATTTAACCGTCTCGGCATCTTGGGAAAATTCGGTTCCGGACAGGTGCTTGCGATCCGAGAGGGCCGTATGGTCGACCATAACCCCAACGCAACCCTGCCAAAAATATTTCGGGTCATCGTGAATGCAACCGGTTATGAGGAAACCTGGATCGAAGGGCTCAACGTCTATCACAATCCAAACGCCGAAATTCCAATGCCGATGGAGATGCTACCGGGCGCCGCCCATCACTTCTTCGAGGAAAGCCGACTTGTCAGGAGCTTTACGCCGGAGTTTCATCCCACCTCCTCAGTGACCCAACACTTTTCTCCTTTCGATGTTGAAAAGTTGTTGGCTGAGGTCGGAGACAAAACGCACATGGTATGGACACTTAAGCCGGGTGACGCGCTCCCCCCGGAAACCGGCGAGCCGGTCTGAACGAGGCATTCGGCACCGCCCTGAGCCACGCCGCTCTTGAAGATCAATTGTCTATCGGCTGCGTCTCAATATCGGCGCACTTCGCGACAAAGCTCAGGGTCATACCTTCCTGGTTGTATGTAACGGTGACCGAGCCGAGCGCACCTAGACTGCGTCATACCAATCCAATGAGATCGTCTCATGAAGACACTGAGCGTGTCCTGCCTTGCAACTATCTGTTCACTCCTGTGGCTTAACGTCCTTTGGCTTGGCCTGCTCGCAAAGGGCTTGTATCGCAACCAGATTGGCGACCTCGCGCTCCCTTCGCCAACCTTTGCAATCGCGGTAGTTGTTCTACTTGGTGTTTGCCATCGTCGCGCTTGCGGTGCGGCCGGGCGGCAATGGGCTAATCTTTGATGACGCAGCTGAGGCCATCGACGACATGGAGTGACTGCGGGTGCTCATCAGTTTCCGGTTCAGCGTTTTAGTTTGGACCTGCATTATGCCCAAGGTAGGCCGATTTGTACCGATCTCGAATTTCCCCATGCAGTGCGCCAATTTCCTTGGCGTTCTTGGTCCACAGTTCTTGGCGCTCTTTGTTACCAGGTGCCTTGATTGCGCTTGCGCGCAGGTTGTCGAGTTTTTGAAAGTAGTCGTAAAAGCGCGCTTCATCCTCGTGGGACAAAACGAAACTGTAAGGCTCTGCTTCCGATAGGCACGACGCCAGCCGATCATTCTCAGCGGAGTTCAACTTCCGCGTTTCCAGCGCAGCAATTGTCCGATAGGCGGAAGCGACCGCCTTCCACAGCTGCAGATAGGCATCGGATTCTCGCTTGAAACGCTCCCCAAGATCAAGTTTGACCTTTTCGATCTCAGCGTTCAGGCGAAACTGTCGATCGATGATCAGGTAGGAAAATAGTACCGTGATTAGCGACGTTACGGGCGTTAGCACTGACTGTATCACAGGAGCATAGGCTTCAAGCCCGGGCGGACCAGGAGGTGCCGTTGGGCTCAACCTCGGCCAAAGCAAATAGGCAAAGTATCCGCACACGCCGAGCACGCCAAGGAAGAGAATTGCAACCAATAACTGCAAGACCGTCCTCATGTGCACTGCCCGTTAAAGCAGATGCATCCCGGCCGCACGCACTTGCCGTTGGCGGAGCAATCGCCGGAACATGGCTTGCGAGCGATATCGGGATCGGGTCTGTGGCGGAGCCATTTATAATAGAAGTCGCCTTGGATGTCTTGCAGTTGCGAATAGCGTATGTCCGTCAGGATGAATTTCCGCGCCGTGCCGGCGCGTGCCGTAAAAGCACGCGCTGTGCCCCCCAGTTTTTCGATTAGGTCTGCGAATGCCCCCTCGTTGGATACGTCAAAAGCAATCAGCAAGTATCCTTTTCGTTCGACATTGGCTGGTATCATTTTAGCCATTGTCTGGTTGCGCGCGGGTTCTGATGCTGGCGCAGGACCTTCGGTATTATTCATTGTAATCCCCCAATTGTTAGCCCGACGCTAGCAGAGGACTACTGTGACGGGAATATAAATGTTGGCGCTACAAACCCAGTCGGTCAATGCGCGAGGCCGCGATTGTCGATGGTGTTTCGCCGAGGTTTGCGTTGTGAACTTTTTCAATCGAGGAACGAGACCAGCTCTCCAGCCTCCCAATCGGTAAACCATGATTTTTGGACCGTAATACGATCCTTGAGAGCGACCGCAGAAATTGCATCGGTGTATCGCCGCTCATAGCGAAGGAGGCAGCGTACGTCGCTCAAAGTACGATCGATGTTGCGCAAGGTCTCGGCCCATGCTTCAACCTCGAGGAGGTCATAGTCGGATCCCGCTTGCGCTATCTCGATGGCACATAAGCGTTGGTCGCTTTCATCGACGAGGTACTTCGCAATCATCGCGTTGGAACGCTCGCCGATCATCTGCATCGAGAGCCGGCTCGCGTGTGTTAGCTCGTCGGTAGCAGCATCAAGTGAGATGCCCCACCCTCCTCGCGGTCCCTGGTAGTTTGACTTGTGAAGGATCGGCTTCCACCAGACCTTCCTGTCCGAGATGCTGACGACCGCCAGTATCGGCGGCACCATCAGAGATGAGAAGTAGTCGAGATGGCTTTCGTCGAAGGGGATACGTATAGGACCGGAAATCAGCGAACGGTCGGTGGCTTTGACCTGGACCTTGAGCAACCCGCCGGTTGTCTCCCGGGACCGTGTCAGGATCTCGATTTCTCCATCGAGTCCGACGTCAGGATGCTGCGTGCGGCGATAAACGAAGCCAAGTTCTTCTTCCACAATGCTTTCAACCAATCGCTCTCCAGCTTTACCAATTTGATCGCCGCTATGAAACAGCATCCATCCTCCTGACCGAGGAGACGCGTGGTCTCGGCACTATGTATAAATGCCATCATCGTCTGCCTTGAACAATTCGACAATTTCCAAAAGCCTTCGTTGGAGTAGCGACGGCGGCTTTTTGGGGACGGGTCGCTGCCAGCAGTCAACTCGGAAGACAGCGGGCGATGTGTGTGGCGTATAAACGGTTCTACGGGACCGGTTCGACGACATGCCTGCAATCGCATTTCCTGCGCCGAACTTGCCCGACGTTATCTAGCGGCAACCCTTTGGGCCATAGGCGTCAAGGTGTGCGAGACACACATTCGCGCGGAAGAACACGTTAAAGTGGTCAAGTCTCGATTTTCTATTCATTGTGATTTAGAAGCAACCGGTCTCAGATGTAAGGATTCTCCATGTCACATTTTTTTGACGGCCGCACGATTGTCGATGCCGGCAGTCTCAGCGGTCCGCGGGTCTATTCGACAGATCTCTTTCCGGCGGCCTACCATCAGGCTGATCCAGGCGGCAGCGTCGCCATTATATCACGTGCCCTAAAAATTAAGCTGATAACCAAGGGTATCGTGACCCTCAACAGCCTCTATCTGCTGTCGCCGGCGGGGGTCGCCCTTTTTGAGGCCGATACCGGTCTTTTAGACGGCAACGGCATCTTGCCCGCCTTTCGTGACGATCAGGCGGATCTGGATTTTCTTATCGCCAGAAACGAGAAGGAGCTCACCGCCGCCGGCATCGGTGAGTCGCGGCTCGACGAGCATGTGGCAAAACTCAGGGCATCGATGACTCATGTATTGCCGTGGACGCTTGGTGACGTCGGCGAAAAGCTGCGCGGCATTCTTCTCGACGGGCTTGGCAACGATGGCTCGCGCATTGCCATTGCGCTTACAATGCAAGGTTTCAATGCCGCTGCACGGGCGAAACTTGCTAGCGAAATCAGCAATGTTGACATGAGCGCTAGCGCGAATGTACGCAGTCTCCTGAACATTGAGCCACAATCTGCTGCGCGTTTGCTTAACGCATTCGTGACTGCGAGCTACCATAAAATTGGCGCGGCTGTGGTCAACTGCGAAATCGGCACTGACTTGCATCCACTGTCTCAATACAAGGCTGCCGACATGATCCTGGCGGCTAGTTCTGTGGATGGCGCGGTACAGTTGACCGATGAGGCAATCTTCCTCGACAGCTTTGCGGGCATGGCGCTTGCCGCGGTCCAGACCTGGATTGCCGGCGACAGAATGATCGATGCGATCAACTTCAAAGCTGCGCATGAACTAAGTAATGCGTTACGCGCACAAGGCTTTCAAGCGGAATATGACAAGGCTATCAGCAAGGTCATGGCCCTGACGTCTTCCAATGGCGAGCTCGACCTCGAGAGCCTCGACATGGATGATATTGCCCAGACCGTGACAGATTTGCACGATCATTTCACCGAAGCAGTCGCGCGGGAACTTCCAAAATATCAGACGCAAAGCCAGCAAGACGCGAAGGAACGGATCTGGAAGGCCGGCGCCGACCTTCTGCGCGACGGGGCTTCACAGTTCCCGGTCGTAAGCAATATTGTCTCGACCTACGACGCGGTCCAGCATGCGGCGGAAGGTGCAGAGGCTGCAAGCGACCTCGTTTCTCTCCGGACGACCAAGAACGCGCTGGAGCAGGGGGCTCGAGCCCGCCAAGCCAAAATGACCGCTGCCATCGGCAAACTCTATGCCGGGAAAAAAAGCAAATCGAAGCTTCTCGACGGCGTGGCGGTCATGAGCGACCTCTATATCAAGGCAGTCGAACGGATCTGATTATCTGATCTGGCCCTTGATCTCTTCAGGGGCCAGCGCCTCCAGGCCCAGTCGTTTGGTTGCCCAGAGCCGGAATTCGTCATGGTAACGAGCGGCCGCGCCGGATGAAGCTTGCTGCTCCACCGCAAGACTATTGCCAATCAGCAACGGCTTTAGGCCAGTTTCGGCCTCAAATTGTTCACGCAGCTCGGCCGAGCGCCAAGCTTTGTTGAGCTGCACAATCCACACGGAAGAGGACTGTAGTGCGGTAAGTTGCTGCATGGGTCTTTCTCAAACGAGAACATTTACCGAACAACCTAGCGCAGATGAGTGATTCGTTCAATGTTCATCACGATTGTCTTAAGACTGTGGGCTTAGCCCCATCCCGACATAAGGCCTCAGCTGCGTTTTTGAAGGTCTGCCCTTAATAAAAATCGGTCCTTGCCCAAATCCGTGTCTGAGGCAGTTTGTTCTCATCTGTATAGACCTTTCCTTACCTTTCGCCGTTCTGTCGCGAAACGGCACTGTCAACAAAGCAATATATCTAGAAGGCCTTGTCAGCTGGGTCAGAACCCATCCGGCAGTTGTTAGGCTAGCAGCCCGATGCTGCAGCGTTGCCAGGTGATGGCGCTAGGTGGTGGCGGCGCTCAATCCGAACTCCGCTTTGGATAACCGAAAAGCGTTTTCCGACGATGGCGCTGTCAGCTTTCGAATCAGTTAAACCACAGCCCACGCCCGAAACCTCCCCCTCCCCGTCATCTCCCGGAGGCCGAGTTCCAAAACAATCCGCCGCGCCGCCTGCGGTGTCACCTCAAGCATCTTCGCCACCATCCCAGCCGACAGCAATGGTTTTGCCATCACCAGCTCGACCAGCTCCGGCAGCTTTGAAGACGTCCGGCGTCCGTCCAGCTTCCGCTCTAACATCGTGCGCGCCAACGAGAGCCGGTCATGCTCTTTCAGACCGAGCTCGGCGGCCGCGATCAGGCCGTGGGCGATGGCGAGCAGCCGGGTCTCCCGATCACGATGCCGGCGCCGATCGACGGGAATAGTTTTCATGCCAACATTAATGGCGGCGAGATGAGCGCCGGTGGTTATGCCGGCCTCCCGCAGGATCGACGCTGCGAACAGCCGGCCGAGCCAAGGCGCATGCTGAAGCACCGACAGCTCGTTCCAGGCATCGAGGGCGACGACGGCCTGCAGCACCGCCGGCAAGTTTTCGGCCTGGCGCAGCACGCCGCGCCACTCGTCCAGCCGGGCATCCTCGTCCCAGTCGAGATCGTAAATCATCGGATCTTTTTCTGCCGCGCCGGCACGACCTGGCCGCATGACACTCTCGATCGCCGCCTCCGAACGGGCGAGCACCGCATCGATGGCGGCATAATCGACGCCGGGTAGATTTTCCACGTGATCACCATCGTCCCCCTCCCCTTCCGGATCAATGGCCACCGCGGACCGTATAACGCCGGCCGGCTCCACCGCCTCAGCGCCGACCGGATTGCTGTCCGACGTCTGTCGCAAAGTTCGGATACCCTCTGTCGATAACGCCCAATCCGGCGACTGTGCAGCGATCCGCCGCCGAGTGCGCAACACGTCGCGAGCGATGGTCAGTTCGTGGGTCGGAGTGCGGATGTCGCGGGTGGCGTCGTGAAGGACGAGGTCCTCGAGATGGACGAGTTCGCCGTCGATCCACAGCGAAGCGCAGGCGTCGGCGAAGTGGGAGCGCTCAATCCAGCCCTGACCGACCGGCGAACGGGCGATGCGCTCGTCGAGACGTGTGAGCGCGATTGCCGCGTCGAAAGCCGGCCGCATCAAGGTGGATATGCTAATTTTCGCGAGATCGTAAGCCATTGAAATCATGGTAAATGATTTCCTAAAGGAACTCTATATAAATATTAAAGTTCCTCACATGGTATGATTGCTCGTTGGGGCTATAACCATCGATAACAATCGTTTATCGATGGTAGTTGATCTGGAGTCGCAAATCAGCAAGAATCGGGGCAAATCACGGTCTCAGAGGCCGCCGAAACCGTCTTTTTGGAGCGCTTGTGGCCAAAGCGAAGACTTCACTGACCGCCGTCGAGCGCCGCGCCGAAGAACTCGACACCATTGCCGCCGTGCTGCCAATGGAGCGCCGCGACGAACTGGCCGAGCTGCTCACCGACCAGGATGTGGAAACACTGCGCCATCTCGTCAACCAGGGCATGGGCGACAACACGCTGCGCGCCCTGACTTCGGATCTCGCCTATCTCGAAGCCTGGGGCATGGCCGCCACCGGACGCTCCCTGCCTTGGCCGGCGCCGGAGGCGCTGCTTTTGAAATTCGTCGCCCACCATCTCTGGGACCCGCAGCGGCGTGAGACCGATGCCGATCACGGCATGCCTGATGATGTCGACGAGAACCTTCGGCGCCAGGGGTTTCTGAGATCCGTCGGTCCGCACGCGCCATCAACGGTGCGCCGGCGGCTGGCGAACTGGTCGACGCTGACCAAATGGCGCGGGCTCGATGCCGCCTTCGCCTCCCCTGCCCTCAAATCCGCCATCCGCCTGGCCGTGCGCGCGGTCCCCCGGACCCGGCGCCGCAAGAGCGCGAAAGCCGTGACCGGCGATATTTTGGCAAAGCTTCTCGCCACCTGCGCGACCGACAGCCTGCGTGATGTCAGGGATCGCGCCATCCTGATGGTCGCCTTTGCCTCCGGCGGCCGGCGGCGCAGCGAGATTGCCGGACTGCGACGCGAACAGCTGACCGACGAGCCACCGATCGAGGTGCCCGACGGCCCTCCCCTCCCCTCTTTGGCCATCCATCTCGGCCGCACCAAGACCACGACCGGCGAGCAGGACGACGTCGTTTATCTCACCGGCCGACCAGTTGAGGCATTGAATGCCTGGCTGGTGGCGGCGCAGATCGACAGGGGGAGCGTGTTTCGGGCGATCGGGCGGTGGGGCACCGTGTCGCGGCGGGCGATCGATCCGCAGTCGGTCAATGCGATCCTGAAGCAGCGGGCGGAGATGGCAGGGTTGGACAGTGGGGAGTTTTCGGCGCACGGACTACGATCGGGGTATCTGACAGAGGCCGCCAACCGCGGTATTCCGCTCCCCGAAGCGATGGAGCAGTCACGCCATCGATCGGTGCAACAGGCATCCAGCTATTACAACAGCGCGACGCGAAGAAGCGGCAGAGCCGCTCGTATACTCTAAATTCCATTTTAGGACGCGTGCGGTTTATCACGCCTAATGGTTCGCGCGGTATGCACTGCCTAGCCGCCTTACGGTAAGGTTTGCTGTAGGTTTGAGTTATCAATTTTGTAGTCCAGAATTATTCCCGCGGCGATGGGAAGTGCAACGCACGCAGCCACGCCAGCGAAACCAGTCAATGGCGTTGCAACGCAAAGCGCGCCTGCCGCAGCGGTAGCTGCCGAGACGGCAAAATGAGCCAAAGCTTTGAGCTGTTCTTCGTCGCTTTCCGCAGTGAAAATCCGATAGCCATTATACCCTAAATCCACGGCGATTAGTATTACAGTGGTTCGGTTAAGCCATGGCTGAATGCGCTTAGCAACGCTCACAGCGGCCGGACCTAAGCGACCGTTCGCTACGCCTGCTTTCTCCGCCACGAGCGCAAATTCACCGTTGGCAAGGCGGCTTCTCACAACCGAATTCTTCCCGGTATCAAGGGTGGTCTTTACCTCCGCTAGACTGCCAGTGCGCGCTAACTCTCTACCGCCGTCGACGGCTTCCCAAACTATCGTTGGTATCCGTGAACGGCTTCTAGCGCCCTGCCGAGCGACCACGCGGGCATCCGACAACTTATGTGCTAGGCGCTCCGCCTCCGGCCCGCTCATAGGGCTTCCTGAGGCCTTCCATTCGTCAGCGATTGCTTGCACGTCCTGCAAGTATTTGTCTCTCACAAAGCTGAGCTCTCGAAAGGAGCTCTGAAGCGGGATGACGTCTTTCGGGATCTGCCTTTTTGGATTGTCAATGAGCCATTGAAGGACGCCCTGGGCCTCCTGAACGTTTTCGCCAGGCACATAGAGGCCACGGTCGGCGTTCTCAGCCGGCGTGACAAAATAACACTGATCATCCGGACGCGTCGGGTAACTTGTCGACGCTGAATTGGGAAAGCTCAACGGGATCCGCAATGACATGTTACACCAGCACGGTAATCGTTTCGTTAGTAGTCTGGTGCAGCATCAACGCAAGATTGCTTTCGTCTTCCGTTATCCACGGCTGTGCCACTTTGAAAGAGAACTCCATTTTCTTGGTAGCCGAAATTGCGCTTGAAACGTCGAGTTTCCCTTCCTGGGTGCCATCTACATAAAGCAACCATCTACCCTCCGTCGGGGGTGACTTAGTTGTGAATACAATAGACTTCAGATCGTCAGATCGCTTGATATTATCAACCTCATTGATCTTGCCTTGGCCAGCTCTTCTGGCTTGAGCCGTCTGCAAGAGCGCGCTTGAAAGCGTGAGGGCAATTTGAGCATCCCGTCCGCGAACTTCCCGTTGCCTCATGGACTCTGAGTACGGTTCGGTGCCCCTCATTGCTCCAACCACACAATCGGCGAAGAGCGCTGGGGTTGTAATTTCGAGAAACTCGAGATGTAGCTTATCGCCTGGTTTGGTGACAGCTGATAATTGCTTAACGAGCTCCTTCAGCCTTTTCGCGACTTCGCCTTCATCATCGGTAGCCCCTCCCGCGAAAGAAACGGCGGCCATTGGCGTTAAGATCGCTGCCGGCGATGTGGACGCACCGATTGTATATTCCGCCACAATCAAATCGTGGACCGATTGAATCCATTGGTCAAAGTAACGAGCCAAGGACTTGAACTTGGTCATATCGCCTGCGACGAAGCTGGGCGACGGCAGCACCAGATCACTTATCGCTTTATCGACCTCCGAGCGATGATACACATTGGGCCACCTTAGTATAATTCCTTCGATCCTGGGCACCGACGGTATCGAAACCAGACGAAGATCTCTTACAAGTGGCACCTGAGCGTAGATGTTAGACAAATGATAGAGCAGAACGGAAAGCGCTCTACCATCATTTATATTTGTGAGCGTCATGCTAGTTTTTTCTACACGCTGCTCCTCAATGCGAGTCGTGCTTGAAGTTGATACCTCACGCCGCGCCTTGTTACTCAGCGAAGAGGCTGACTTGCTGCCCGATTTTGCAAGCGTTCTGTAGAAGTCTTCTGCGGTTTTCGTCCAGGTCTGCCCTCCGGACGCTGAACCACCAGCAGAGAATATGTCGAAGAATGAGGCGCTTCCTTCTGCGCTTGCGCTCCAGTTCGTGGATGTACTCATGTTTACGGTGTTTTTGCTCTCGCGCTCCACTTCGGTCGCGAACTCAGAAGAGAAGGTTTGGTCGCTCTCCAAAACCTGCTCATCCGAGGTCGTCTCCTCCCGTGAACGTGAAACAGTCTGCTCGAGTGTGATGGTGCGCTCCTCGCCCGGCGCAAGCGCTACGCTCGTGGCCAACTCACCGAGTTTCGCACCGGTCCATGAAAGTTCGAGTGCGGCTTCTTCGTCGATAAACAATTGAGGTAGTCGGCATGGTGTAATTCCGGGAAGAGGTCCCCGAATGACCATGTAAGCCGATTTCTGGCGTTTTTTCGTGATAGACTGAATATAGAGAGGAATCCAGATTGCGGATCCTCTGCGGAAATAATCGTCCCTGTCACATCTATCGAGTATATCTTCAAGAAGCTCGCCTTTATTGGTCTTATACTCGTTACCTTCCAAGTCGAAATAAAAACTTTTGATTTTAGATATCTGAAGCCTCGCCTCCGTGGCTGCTATCAACGCGTCGTTCCCGGTCACCTTAAGATTGATTTCCTCCGTCAACGAAGATGCCGATTGAAGGTAACCGAGTGACGCTTGGATTAATCCGTCATCGATGAACTTTGGGGCCTCCGTCAAAGTTAGCGTCGTGCGATTGAAGCCAATCTCGATGTTCGCGGTGTCCCGTGTCCGTTGCAGAAGCTCGCCTGCTTTCAAAACAATCGGAGTTCCGCCTGCCCCAGGTATGACGGTAGTTCCATCATCAATCGCAAGGACATAGCCCTTGTCTTTGGCAGCTTGCTGCAGATCGCGAAGTCGCCCTTGGACCTCCTCCTTTGGGTCCGTCATCGCAAGGTATTGCGAAAAAAGATCGCCAACGCCTTCCACGTCCAACCCTTTGCCGTCGGGAACAGACAGCAGTTTGCTGGCGGATGCAGCCAACTCGGTCGCAAGCGTTCTTGCTGAGTTCAGCTGCCGATATCTCGTCAATATCTGATCAGCCGAAAGGTCTAAAACTTCCACTGAAGTAATTGTCTGCCAAATGCCGATGGCCTCGGCTTCGACGCCGTTGGGCATGCGAAATCTCAAAGCATCGTCCCAAAAAGAAGCGTACTTTGCGTCGGTCGAAAAGGATTGCAGATCAATTGTTTTCCCCGGCTTTGCATCTACGGCAAAACATCTCGTGAGCTCAACTCGTGGGGTATTCGCCGGCAAGAGGACGTTTGTGCGCGGAAGCTGATCCGGGCCGACCCCGTAAGCGATAAACACGGTGTTCCTCGCGTCATCATGATCGACGGAAAAAAGCCGAGGCCCCGGCAAACTTCCTAGCTCTGCAGCTGTAGGCGAGTTCGTTGGATATCCCCATGAGGTTTCAAACAGCTTGCGGCAATACGAAAAATCGTCACTTGGGTAACTATATGGCGGGCTTTTGCCCGAGAGGACGGCTGCCCAATCGAATCTGACGGCACGAGATCGATAGAAGTTAAGCGAAATGCCCTTCTTTGATTCTTCGGGCTCCAGCGTTATCCCCACATCCGCGGAATCCAGCGACCGAAAAATTGCGTCGTTTTCATCAGCCATCGCACGCCCCCCTGCGTCTCGACTAAATGATACCACTATCTCTCTAAAGTAGCTTCGTCGCAACTCGTCCAAAAGTTGTAATCGGTTCTACCCTAAAAACCGCAGCCCCTCTCGGTAGGATAAGGACCAGCACCACCAGCCAGGACGCGTCGTCTATTTGACCCGCGAGCCGCTGGAAGCGCTCCTGAAGTAGCGGGCAGCGATGGCGGAGTTCTCGGCGCACGGTCAAGCTCGGAGTATTTGACGGAGGCAACTAATCGCTGGATTTCACTCCCCAAAGCGATGGGGCAAATCGCGGCATCGATCTGGTCAACACGCCGTAGCCGTCGGGCTATCCAGCTTTTGGCATCAATTGCCTCTGGCGAAGTCCGCGAGCGATCAGGCGGTTAAGGGGGACCAAGTCAATTCTGTCTGTTGAACCAACCGCCAGTTCTTGTACTCGACGAATACCTGATCGATCAAATCGTGAGAACCATGAGCTTGATAGGTTCGTGGCTCGCACACAATCACCAGCTTCTGTGCATCGGCAATTGGAAACCGCCATTCCGCCCGCCAGCGGCAAATGCCGTTGGGAACGCCTGTAACAGGATTTACAAGAATTGGATGCCTCAGGTCTACATCTGACCAATAGGTATGGTCATTAACTGGCTCAGCGAACTTTTCTTTCGAGTAGTGAAACAGGCGCGCGAACGCTCCATCATGTCGGATATGCTGTGTCGCCGACTTGCCGGTTGGAAGAACTGACAAGAGTCGAGGTTGGTATGCTCGAAGAAATTCCATTAATTCAGCCGCGCGTTTCAATGCTTCCGTCGCCCCGTAACATGCCACTCTGTTGTTACCATCGGGTTACTCGGTAGAAGCAGAAGCAGCGACGTTATCAGGGCAGCTGAAAAGCGATTCAGTCAGGAAGATCGCACCTTGCTTGCAGTCATGCTATTGTAATCCTTTCGCAAAAAGGGCCGATTGTACCGCTGACAATTTATCTAACCATGCGTCAGCTGAGCAGTTCACAGGCAAAACCATCAGATTGAGCTTTCGTTTGCTTATGCTAAACGCCTCGCTCCGTTCTCATGCGTTCTCAACAACGCCATCAGCATAGGCCCGAGAGAAAACTCACCCTTTTCCGAGCGCCTCGTCAAATCTCTCAGATAACCTCCCGGCGATGTGATGTGACCTGCTCGTTCAAGAACACAGGCCATAGTAACCGCCGCATTCTCCGGCCCCATGACCTCGCAGGCGTCCTGATAAGCTGACGGACTTACCCCGAGCATGGTGCGGACCTAACGTCGGCCGCTGAGCACCGCGAAACGCCATGCTTTGAAGCTGCAGTCGACCTGGCAAAGTCCGGTATCGCGCATCCATTGCAACTGGTTTTCGACCGAGGAGCAACGATCGTGGGACATACGCTCGTGCGCCTTGGCGATTTCCGCTTGGGATATGCCCAGCGTCCTGACCTGCTGCAGCCAGATCCGGGCGTAGCGGGCCTCTACCTCGGAATCATGGCCAAGAATCTGCTCGGCGTTGACGAACAGGCCACCTTCGGACAAGGCGCCCCGAATGCCGCCGAAGAGGTGCTTTTTCGCGGCGTCTTCCAGATGATGGATCGCCAGTGCCGATATGATGAGATCCCACGGACCGCCGAGCTCGGCATCGGCCATGTCGGCTACGGCGTAGGTAATGGCCGGATTTCCATCGAAGCGTTGCCGGGCCTGCTCGAGCATTTTTTCAGAGGCATCGACGAGGTGGATCTGCGCATCGGGGTGGCGGGCCAGCAGCATGGCGCTGAAAAGACCCGTGCCAGCGCCAAGATCCAGTACACGCAGTTTATCGGCGTGCCGCCAGTCATCGATCAAGTCGAGTGCTGTGCCGTAAAACGCATCGAAACAGGGAATAAGGCCGCGCCGAAGGATGTCGTAGCCGGACGCATCTCGATTGAAGACGGGTGAGGACGATACGTTTATTGGTGACATGGTGTGGCTCAACTTTTCGGGATTGTGATCTACTTCGCCGTGGGGGTGGGGATCAGGCTCGGGTTCAATGTATAGGTCGCTGTCGCCTCGCCGCTTGCCAGGATGTGGCCCGCCATGGCCTTTTCCACGTCTTCGCCAGTGAATGGCCCGGATAGGCCCAGTGTCGGAACGTCGAGTGCGATCACTTCAAGAGTGTAGTGGTGGATGCGCTGGTCGTTTATGGGCGGGCAGGGGCCGTCATAACCGCCATAGGTGCCGGCCATGCCATCAGTTTTGGCCAGAAAACTGGTGTAGACATTGGCGCCGCGCAGCCCGTGAGGCGTCACGCCGAGCGGCTTGCCGCCCGGCACGAGACCCTCGCTTTCCGCGCCTTCGCCGATGGACATGGTACCGGCGGGAATATCGGTCAGAACCCAGTGGAAGACGCTGATCCGCGGCGCGTCGGATGGAATTGTGGTGCCGGGTTTATTGATGAGGCTGAAATCCTGCGGTACGTCCGGATCGGTCATCAGCAACGAATAGGATCTCGTGCCCTCGGGGCCCGCTGACCATGAGACACCCGGGCTAACATCCTTGGACCGGATCCCGGGCGGGCAGAAGGCGGCCGAGTCTGCAAACCGGCCAGAGCGGTCAAGCCCTTCGAACTTTACGGACAGCGCGAAGTCTGCGGCCATGGGCGCCGTCGCGGAAAATGCGGCCGCCACACTGATCGCGGCCCATATGCTTTTATTCCTGGTCATTGTTCGTCTCGCCTGGTTGATTTCCGTAGACCATAAGGAGCGAAGCCAGCGAGAGTGGGCCCGATCTGATCAGAAATGAGCCTGAAGCGGTCAGGCCATTGGTTTTCTACGTGCCCTGCGAACGGTTGAAGGAGCCTGTCCGAAGGCATCCTGGAAGTGCCGCGAAAAGTGTGAACGCGAAGCATAGCCTGTCGCGGCAATTGCGTCGGCGACGTCGGCATCCCGATCCGAGAGAATGAGGAAAGCGGCTTGCATTCTTTCGGCGAGAAGCAGCGCGCGGAGCGAGTGGTTTTCATCCCGCAGTCGCCGCCGCAGGGTGGCCTCTGACATCGACAGGGACGCGGCGACCGCAGCTGTGGACCACGCGTGATCGAGCCGGTGGCGGATCAAGAGCCGCACCGCTTCCGTGACTGAACTCTCGACATATTTGGGCATCAATGGCAGCGCACCCTGTTCGGCCAGGATAAGCAGAACCTCGAGAACACGGTGATCCACAACGCGCCGGGAAAGGTCGAGCGCACCCGCCAGCGCCTCGCCACTATGGATGATTGCCGAGCAAAGCGTCGGACTGATCGTGATGGACGAGCCTAGGGGTACGTCGCGCATGGTGAGTTGTGGCCAAAGGCGTGCCGCCTCAATGACCAGGGTGCGAGAGAAGCGGAAGAACAGGGCGCGATAGACGCCAGTGTCGGTATCTGGTTCGTTGACAACATCGACCTCCGCACCGGCCGGCAGTACGAAGGCGTCACCGGCTTGGTAGATATTGCGTTTCGCGCCCCACAAAACCTCTTTGCGGCCTTCGATGACGATAACGAGGCCGGCGGCGGGCATGCTGAGCTCTGAAATCGTTTCCCGGTGACGGGCGACGAAGGCCGAGATGAACGGAGGATCTTCTTTTTTGAGCAGTAATCGGGTGTCGCGTTCAGCCAATGGGCGCAAGGCATCAACCAGGTGGCGCCGCAGGGTTTTGTCGCTGTCGCGCATTGAACAAACCATCTCCAAATTGGATCGATTGTCATTGCTATGTCGAAATCAAGTAGCTGTCGATATACCGTCGAATGGCGCGGAAGCCGGCTTAGGTGATCGTCTTCTCCTTGTGCATTGCAGCCGATCAAGAGGATTCCGGGAATCCGGGCAAACAAGGAGAATGCTTCAGGTGTCTGCGCCATTGAGACCTCCTAGCGAGGACATTGGCCTGGCACGATGCATCGCTGCAAATCTCACCACGCTCGCGAACCATGAGAGTCGGAAGACGCCTAGACTTGCGAGAACCTGTAAAGAACCTTAGTCGGTCCTAAGCGGTCAAAGTCTCGCTTGTCTTTCAAGCATTATCATGGGCTGATCTTTGTAATTTTGCTCGCCAAATGCAGTGTAATCCAGCCTGCTGGCCAGCTTGAGAGACGCACTATTCTCGGGACGAATAAGGCACACTGTCCGACTCTGACGCAAGGTGTCGGTGTACCATCTGTGAGCTGCCTCAGTCGCTTCGAACGCGTAGCCAAACCCGTGCACTCGGGAAGAAAAGGTCCAGCTCCCTTCCCCAACGCCGTCGAAAGAGGCACCAAGCCCGCGATGAAAATCAGCAATGCCTGTCTCTCCGACATAGTTACCACCGCATTTTTCGAAAACAGCGAAGATTCCATGCCCTAGTAACGACCAGTGGCCTGCATAGCGCATCAGGCGATGCCATGCATCTTCCGGTGAAAAAGGTCGTCCTCCAAGAAACCGGACAACGACCGCGTCGGTGCACATCGCCAGATAAGGCTGATAGTCGTTCAACAGGTACGGTCGGAGAGTAAGCCTATTCGTCTCGATCAATGCACCGCTCGCGTTCCAGAAGCGTTAAAGCTGCAGCATCAGGTATCATGCCTACCAGCATTTACAACGGCCGCTAATGGCGCATTCCGGCCAAGTCAGACAATTCCGCTGATCTTGGAAGACTGGAACAGCTATCACTGCAACGAATTCGATTTCGCTGAACCAAGCCGATCGACACAGAAGGAATCGGGGCAAATCACGGTCTCAGGGGCCGCCCGAATCGTCCTTTTGGAGCCACCGTGGCCAAACCGAAGACATCACTGACCGCTGTCGAGCGCCGGGCCGAAGAACTCGACACGATCGCCGCCGTGCTGCCGCTGGAGCGCCGCGACGAGCTTGCCGAGCTCCTGACTAACCAGGATGTCGAGACGCTGCGCCATCTCGTCAACCAGGGCATGGGCGACAAAAGGCTCAGGGCGCTGACCTCCGATCTCGCCTATCTCGCCGGCCTCGCCGTTTCGACCTAGAGGCTTGTGGTGGGGCGCTCGACGCTGGCGATGTCGCCTATGTGGTGGATTGGCCATGGAGAGGGCGATCCATGCCCTTGTATTGGCGGCACGAATCGGGTCATCCACGATCATCGGCGGCTTCACGATGATATCGATGGCGCAGGGTTCCGAATGTGTTCGGGCTTTACAACTGTAAAGTTTTCTGCCGGGAGCGATGTGGATTCGGAAACTTTACAACTGTAAAGTTTTTGAATCCCCGCATGGGCATTCGGTCGTCACCCCGCCGTCAGAATCATGAGCGTTAAGATTTCATTAACTAAAAATGCCTTGTGGAATCGGATGGCCTCTGGCAACGTTGACGGAAATTGCCCCGTAAAGGGCTCATAACCGTCAAGAGGAATGGATGCCTCAAGTAGCATCTAAAAACGTCAGGGACACCGCGTCGAAGATTGACGCCTACACGGCGAAGCTATCTGCCGAGCTGCGCGACATGCGCGAAGCTGTCTATCCGCCGGAAGCGCGCAAGACATTTGCCAAAACATTTTCGACAATGGACCTGGCCCGCCTCCTGGGGGTTCCGGAAAGCACGCTCCGCCAGTTAACGATCGAGGGCAAAGGTCCGGTGCCCGACCGAGCCGAGAACAATCGCCGCACCTACACGGTCGAGCAAGTCAAGGAACTCAGATCTTTCCTCGCCTCGCTACGTCCGGATGAGGCCGAGCAGCTCCTGCCGTATCGTCGTAAGGGCGAAAAGCTGCAGGTGATCGCCACGGTCAACTTCAAGGGCGGCAGCTCGAAGACGACAACGTCTATTCACCTCGCTCATTTCCTCGGTCTTCAGGGCTACCGGGTTCTGTGCATCGATCTCGACCCCCAGGCGTCGATGACAGCGCTCTTCGGCTTGCAGCCCGAATTCGATCTCGGCGAAAATGAGACCGCCTATGCAGCGATCCGCTATGACAATGAACGGCGCACATTCGCCGATGTCATTCGGTCCACCTATTTTCCTGGCGTTGATCTTGTTCCGGGAAATCTGGAACTCATGGATTTCGAATTCGACACACCCACCTATCTGACGTCGAAGACCCGCGACGATCTCGGCGTGTTTTTCGAGCGCTTGAGCGCGGCCATCGCCAGTGTCGGCGATCGCTATGATTTCGTCATTCTCGATACACCGCCGTCCCTCGGCTATTCCACGCTCGCGGCGCTCTATGCCGCGACATCTCTGATCGTGACTGTTCATCCCGCGATGCTTGACGTGGCATCCTGCAACCAGTTTCTCATCATGATTTCCGACCTCTCCGATGTACTTGCCCAATTCGGAGCGCGTTTCGAACATGACTTCTTCCGCTTTCTACTGACCCGGGTGAACCCGAATGACGGGCCTCAAAAATATATGGCCGGCGTTATGCGCAGGCTGTTTGGAGACGATGTGCTTGTTGCCGAAGCGCTCGAATCGACCGCCATTGCCGGGGCTGCCGTTGCCAAGAAAACCCTTTACGAACTGGAAGCAGGGGAGGTCGGAAGAGAGGCTTTAAAGCGCGCGGTCGAAAGTGCAGACCGCGTCAACTTCGAGATCCTAGCATTGGCCCATAAGGTCTGGGGGCGCAGCGCATGAAAAAGAGCATCCTTCGTCGGATGGCCGAGGAGGCCGAAAATCGGGCGGAAGTGCCCGAGGCGGAAGAGGCGGACAAACCCGTTTCCGCACGACGTCATTCCTCGCCCGTCATCTCGAATGTCGGCAAGGCACTCACACATCTCGGTGAGGACACGATCCTTTCGATTGATCCCGCCAAGGTCGATCGGTCGCCCTACCAGGACCGTTTCGACAATGACGAAGAGGCCGAGGCAGAGCTTGAGGCGCTGAAAGCCTCGATTGCTTCGGAGGGTCAGAAGATTCCCGTTCTCGTGCGGCCTCATCCCACGAAGCGCGATCACTATCAGCTTGCCTATGGGCACCGCCGTCTTAACGCGATCAAGTCGATGATGGCGGAGGCAGAGCGACCTGAGACGGTCAAGATCAAAGCGTACGTGCGCGATTTGACCGACCGGCAGCTCATTGAGGAACAGGCAGTTGAGAATGGCATCCGGGAAAATCTCACCTGGATCGAACAGGCGATGTGGGCAGTCCAGCTGAAAGACGCGGGATTGTCCCATCGGGCCATCTGCCCAATTCTCGGCCTATCCGAAGCTGCCGTCTCGCATCTTTTTCGGGTGACGTCAGTCGTGCCGAGCGACATCATCTTCGCAATCGGTCGCGCAAAAGCCGTCGGGCGGCCGAAGTGGACGGCATTCGCAGATCTTCTGAAGGATGAGAGCAAAATCGGCGCAGTCCGCGAAGTCCTTCAAACGAGCGAGTTTCGCAAGGCAGACGGCGTCGGCCGTATCGCGCTCGCCGTCAGTGCCGCCATGGGAGCGCCAGCACTCCAGAGTGTCAAGCCAAGCGAAATCGTCGAATTTTCGCTCGCGGGACGGCATTTCGGTCGCATGAAAAGTTCGGCTTCGGGGACGACCGTTACCATTCCCAAAGCGGAAGACGCTTTCGCACGCTGGCTTGCTGGACGCATGCCGGAGTTGATGCGCGAATATCAACACCAGGCCAGCCCGTCGCACTAGGGCATGGTCAGAACACAGTTCGACTAACAGTAGGAGCAGCAGCGCAAAAAGAAAAAGGCCACCAGAACGTTTCCGTCGTGGAAGCCTCTCTCAATTCCCTAAGCAAGAACGAGAATCGCATTTTCACGAATCCCCGTCAAGAGTCTTTGGCACCGTTTGGTGAGCAGATTTCTTTTGCCTGACGAAAGGTGAGAGAAGATGGAGAGTGGACAAGTCACGACGCCCTTCGGGCGGCGGCCGATTTCGCTTGCCCTGGTCAGACGGCAGCAAGCTGTTGCCGAGATCAAGGTGGGGAAGTCGGCAGAGAAGTGGAAAGTCTTTCGCGACGTTTCTGCGGCAATGGCGGTGCTCGGCATTCAGTCGAACAGCCTGGCGGTGCTTGACGCCTTGCTGAGCTTCTATCCGGAAAATGACTTGCGCCATGATGCGACGCTGATCGTATTTCCGTCGAACGCGCAGCTGTCGTTGCGTGCCCATGGCATGGCGGGTTCCACCCTCCGACGCCATCTTGCGGCGCTTGTTGAGGCCGGGCTGATCGTTCGAAAAGATAGCGCCAATGGCAAGCGCTACGTTCGCCGAGGCAACGCGGGCGATATCGAGAACGCCTTCGGTTTCGATCTTTCGCCATTGCTGTCTCGCGCTGAGGAGCTCGCCATGCTGGCGCAGCAGATCGTGGCGGAGCGGGCCGCCTTCAAAAGGATGAAGGAGAACCTGACGATCTGCCGGCGCGACGTGCGCAAGCTGATTTCGGCTGCCATGGAGGAAGGGGCAGATGGCGATTGGCAGGTGATCGAAGGCATCTATGTAGAGCTGATTGCCCGACTGCCACGCACGCCGTCGCCCGCTGATGTCAGTACAATCCTCGAAGAAATGCAGATGCTGAAAGAGGAAGTGCTCAACCGGCTGGAAAATCAGGAAAAAGCAGAAAATCCAAGCGGCAATGCTGCCCATATCGAGCGCCACATACAGAATTCAAAACCCGAATCCTTCAATGAACTTGAACCAAGCTCTGAAAAAGAGCAGGGGGCGAAATCGAGGGAAGCGAATGGAATTCAGCGTGAGCCGTTGAAGGCATTTCCGCTCGGCCTCGTGTTGAAGGCCTGCCCGGAGATTAGCGATTATGGGACTGGCGGCGTGATCGGGTCCTGGCGCGAGTTGATGTCCGCAGCCGTCGTCGTCCGGTCGACGCTGGGGATAAGCCCGTCGGCCTACCAGGAGGCCTGCGAGATCATGGGGCCAGAAAATGCGGCGGTCGCTGTTGCCGGCATCTTGGAGCGCGCCAACATGATTAACTCGCCCGGCGGGTATCTTCGTAATCTGACGCGACGAACCGAGCGTGGGGAATTCTCACTGGGGCCCATGATCATGGCGCTGCTGAAGGCAAATGGTGTGGCGCATGCGAAAGCGGGGTAGGGCGGCCGCGCCAATTTCGAGGGGAACTACATCGCCGGTTACCGTTCAAAAGCCTCGAAAACGAGTTGGTCGCGACCAACTCTGCTAAACCTTTATAGTCGTCACTTTTCGAACTTAGGTATTTTGGAGCGAAATCGCCAGCCGAAATAACATTCGACCAAGACCGGGCAACTGACCTCCCTAATTCAGCGGCGCCGGACGGTCGGGGAGGCGCCAGCCATGGGATCGACGACCAGTAGGCTGGCTAAGGGTGCATCATCGTGTGAATAGCCGCTCGATCTCCCCGCGCTGTTCGGCGTGTTTGGGCAGATTGTCATTCCTTAGTTTTTGCAGGTTGAGGATCTTCCAGCGGACGGCCGGCAAGTCGACGGCGTGCGGCAAGCCGAGAGCCTCGAAGTCGGGTTCACCATCGTGAAGGGACAGCAGAAACGTTCGGGCCTTATCATCAAGGCGCGCCTGGATGTCGTTCAGGAACCGCTCCCGGACATCCAGCAGTTCATCAAGTGAGACCTTCTCGATTGTCATCCCATCGAATTCTTGATTGAAGACATGTGCGACGTCAGCCCTATTGGGCTGCAGCAACTCGTGGGGCGGGCGTCCGGAGCTCGCCACGTAGACGAGGAAGGTGCGAAACAGCGGGTCCGTCAGTCCCTCGTGTTCGTAGAGCAACTTGATGTCGAAGAGATCGCGCGGATGTTGGCGGTCGACTGCTGCATGCATCTTGCCGCCGAAGAGGTCTTCGAAGGCCACAACCTGCATTTCTGCAAAACCGAACTGGTCTTCGACCCGTTCGCTGACCCTGCGTCGTTCGACGGGGTGCACCGTGCCGCGGGCGACCGGAGAGGTTTCGATCTTGATTGCGGTCTGGCCCCGCCTCACCTCGACGCGGGTATCGCCGCCGCCGCCGCCGGCTATTCGCTTTGCCCGGACGCCCTTGATCCTCTCGACCTTGGCTGCCACCCGATCAAGGGCCGCGTCGATTTCGGCTAGGCTCTCGTCCCTCGGTTTGAGCGGAAGGTAGGTTAGGTCGATATCGACCGAGAGGCGCGGGAGGTCTCGGTAGAAGAGATTGATGGCGGTTCCGCCTTTCAATGCGAAAGCCGGTTCGTCGGCAATCATCGGCAGGGCCTGGACGAGGAGTTCGAGCTGAGAAATATACTGGTCACGTGCTATCGTTGCCCCCCTGCTTCCCGGGAAGATACTCTTCGGGAATGGTGATGCGGTATTTGGGATGCAGCTTGCCACCCTTGATGAATGAGCGGTCGCCGCTTCCAAGGTCGATGACCGATCGGTCGACATGCTTGAGCCAGGCGTGCTCGTGGCGGTCGGCAAAGACAAAGAAGAGCCTTTTCACCTGAACCTTGGTGCAGCCGGCCAGAAGCTCGGTGATGCGGCGCGGACGCAGGTTTGTCAGACCCTCGAAGATCGTATCGATGTTGTGAAAGCTTTCGTTGTCCGGCAGTTCGTCGAGCGCTTCGAGGATGGCCCGCTCTGGCGTTGAGGCGCGTATCGTCCAGTTCTGTAGAAACAGGATGGCGTTCTCGTCCGGTTCAGCCGCCAGGGGCTCGATTCCAAGATCCGCCGTCTTGAAAAGTCGCGTGGTGCGCAGGACGGGAAGGCCATTGGTGGGTAGGTTCGCAAGCCATCGGGGCGCATCGCCGTAGAGGAAGATTTTTTCGGCCGCCCCCAGCGCCAGGTAATGCACGTGCCCGCGAAGCCCGAGCGCGGTGCGGCCGCCGACATGGAACGGGTAGTCCATGATCGTCTGTGCGGACATGACCGCGATGCGCCAGTCGATGCGTTCCTCGGCTGAGCCGTCCCGGCCTGAGGGACGCCGATAGACGCCATGCATCACGGGCTCCAGCCAACCGCGGCGGAGATAATCATGTGTCGAGCTCCGACGGATCTCCATTTTCCGCATCCATACAGAATCCACGATGAAGCCTGCCGGAACCTCATCCAGCATCGACTTTAACTTATCGCGTTTTTGATCGCTCATGACGGACAAAAGTGACACTTTTTAAAGTCGCCGGCAAGGAGACTTTATAAGAAGGGAAAATTGTCCGTTTCAAACGGACTTCCACAACCGATCGTGCGGCGGTGAAACCTGCCCGTCATCGTTCGTCTTGAAGCCATTTTGCCCAAAGCTGCAGGAAGGCGCGATAGTTCTTCATGCCCACGCGCAGAAAATGCAGGCCTTCGACCTTGCCGTTTTTTACTTTCGTACTCACGAAGCAGAACGCCCGGACGGGCGCGCCGTGTGTGCTTCGACCATGTTCGTCGAGATAAAGCACGCCGCCATGGGCAAGACCGTTGCGAAGGATCTTGCAGAAGAGGGCGGCCGTTAGCGCAGCCCCTGCAGTCAGCCCCGCTGGCAATTCGAGAGCAGCTTCTACGTTGGCAGGCAGCCCCCCTTGCGAGAGGTCGGGGATGCCCGTTCCCTTCGGCAGATAGTGGTATCGCCAAACGTCGGGTTGGTAGAATGGCGCTTGGGAGATCGGGTGGTCGCCGATGTTTTTCCGCATAGCCTTGGCCAATCGGTTGCTTAGGACGCCGTCATTCAAATGGCCGACTGCGTGACCCATCTCCGGTTTCCATATCCGCTCGATCGGCAGGTTGATCATCGGCGTGGAGATCGCAAGCAGGAACGAGGCATTCAGGGGAAGGGAACCGTCCTCGCGCCTTTGAGAGATCTGTGGCCAGAGCTCGTCGATCAGCATCTGGCAACGACGCGGAATGTCGATGCTGAAATTTTGCGGGTTTCCCATTGGCTTTCATCTCCTGGCGATCAAACAGTTCGGCGCGCGTGCAGTCCCCACCCGCCGACCCTTTCTTATCCCGGTCTCGGTCCCGAACCGCACATAATTTCTCAAATTGGCTAGTCCTTTGACTCTTCTACACTATCGGCCTCGATCTTCTCGTTGGGATGATTTCCTATTTCGGCTTGGCTTGACTCTTAAAGCCGACAGGAACAAAAGAAGAACATTAGCATTTTTAGGGACATGAAGTCCCGTTCAACACGAACCTGAGGGAAGGCCGTGAACAATGTCGCTCGCGAGCAGCGCCCGGGTGGTGGAGGAGCTGAGGGAGCGAATCGCACACTTGGAAGGCAGTGCCCGCCGCAGAGCGGTGATCCTGCCTTTCGGCGTTCCAGAAATCGACTCCGCGCTGCCAGGCGGCGGGCTCGCTTTCGGGGCGCTGCACGAGTTTGCAGGCGGCGGCACGGATACCGTTAATGGTGCGGCGGCCGCCCTGATGGTCGCCGGGATCGCCGCGCGAACGAAGGGCAAGATTTTGTGGTGCCTGACTAGGCCAGACCTGTTTTTTCCGGCGATCTCCCAGGCCGGGCTCCATCCGGACAGGGTGATTTTCTGCGAAGGCGACAAAGAAGAGGAGGTTCTCGCATCCATGGAAGAAGGCCTGTCGTTCGGTGGCTTCGGGGCAGTCGTGGGAGAACTGGTCCGGTTGCCGATGACCGCGTCTCGCCGGCTACATCTGGCAGCCGAGAAGACTGGAACCATGGGACTGGCTTTGAGGCGATGGCGGCGACAGGCAGAGGCATCCGATTATGGCCAGCCGACGGCGTCGACGTCGCGATGGCGCATCAGCGTGTTGCCGTCGGAACCAATGCCGGTGGCCGGCGTCGGCAGGGCGAGGTGGCTGGCAGAATTGATGCGGGTGAAGGCAGGCGAGTGTGCTGAGTTTGAAGTAGGAGCCTGTGATGCCAAGGGTCGTATCTGTTTACTTCCCCTATCTGGCGACGGATCGGATCAGACGCCATGGCGTATACGCAGTGCCGGCTGACCAGCCAATTGTCGTGATTTCGAAAAGCGGCTCGAAACGCTGGATTTCCGCAGCCGATACAAACGCCCGCAAGCTTGGACTCCGAATTGGCATGCCCGCCAGCAAGGCCCAGGCCATGGTGACCAACCTTGCGATGATCGATGCCAGTCCTGTTGAGGACGCCGTTGCGCTTAGGCGGCTGGCGCTTTGGGCGCTGCGTCAGTACAGCCCGGTCGTCGCTGTCGATGGAATCGACGGGATCGTCATCGACACCGAAGGGGCCGACCATCTCCAGGGAGGGGAGGAGCGTCTGATCTCGGGGCTCGTCAACATGCTCCACGCGCGCGGATTGACCGCACGCGCGGCCGTTGCGGACACCTGGGGATCTGCCCATGCGATCGCCCGCCTGAGTGTGGCGGCAACGACCGTCGTTCCGATAGGGGAGGTGACGAGAGCGGTGGTCGGCCTGCCAATCCATTGCCTGCGTCTTCCGCCAGATACGATCCACGGCCTGAATGCCATGGGCATCGAGACCGTCGGCGAGCTTGCAGCCCTGCCACGTGCGCCCTTGACGCTTCGCTTCGGACCCGAGCCCGGCAGGCGGCTCGATCAGATGTTCGGCCGTGTCGCCGAGCCGATCGAGCCGTTGCGCATCGCTGAGCTCGTCGAGGTCTCACGCAATTTCCAGGAACCGATCGGCGCTGCGGAAACGATCGAGAAATATGTTCGCCGCCTCGTCGGGCAACTGACGTCAAAGCTCGAAAAGCGTGGCCTCGGTGTCCGCCGCTCCGACCTCATCATCCACCGCGTAGACAACACGAGCCAGTCGCTGCGGGCCGGGCTTGCGAAGCCCGTGCGGGACCCGGCGCGTCTGGCAAAACTGTTGTGCGATCGCATCGAAAAAATCGACCCCGGCTACGGTATAGAAAAGATGGTGCTGGTCGCAATCATGGCCGAGCCACTTGAAGACAAACAGGTCGCCTCATCGCTGATCGAAGAGCCGGTTGTCGATTACACACCGATCGTGGACATCCTTCAGAACAGAGGGCAACGTCTCTATCGCGTGACCCCCGTCGCCTCTGACGTCCCGGAGCGATCCGTTGCCCGCATTGCTCCGACCGCGGTGGAAACCGGCGCCGACTGGGCTGCGAAGTGGGCAAGGCCCTTGCGCCTGTTCGCACGCCCGGAAGAGATCGAGGTGATCGCCGTTTTGCCGGATCAGCCACCCGCGGTCTTCACCTGGCGTGGGAAACGCCGAAGGGTGAAGCGAGCCGACGGACCCGAGCGTATCTTCGGCGAGTGGTGGCTGACACCCCGGGAACGACAGGCGGTCCGCGATTATTTTGTCGTCGAAGACGAGATCGGCGAGCGGTACTGGGTCTTTCGTGCGGGAGACGGCGTCGATATGGCGACGGGATCGCATAGTTGGTTTGTCCAAGGAGTGTTCGGATGAGATATGCCGAACTCCAGGTGACGTCGCATTTCAGTTTCCTGCGGGGGGCAAGCTCACCCGACGAACTGTTTGCCACCGCGGCAGCATTTGGCATCGACGCGCTAGGCATCGTCGACCGCAACAGTCTTGCAGGTATCGTGCGCGCCTGGGAGGCGGCCAGAACAACCGGCGTTCGGCTCGTGGTCGGCTGCCGCCTTGACCTGACGGACGGCATGTCGCTGCTGGTCTATCCGATGGACGGCCCGGCCTATTCGCGGCTTACCCGTCTGCTGTCGCTCGGCAAAAGCCGAGGCGGAAAGGGCAAGTGCATCCTCGATCTCACCGACGTTGAAGTCTACAACGAGGGGCTGGTAGCGATCCTGGTGCCGGACGAGGCCGACGATATCTATGCGGGTCAGTTGCGAAAGGTCGCGGCGATCTTTGGTGACCGCGCCTATGTCTCGCTCTGCCTACGCCGCCGCCGCAATGATCGCCTCCGCCTTCACAGCCTGTCCACCATCGCCGCCCGGCACAAGGTCAAGACCGTCGTGACCAACGACGTTCTGTTCCATGATCCCGAGCGCCGGCAGCTTCAGGACATCGTCACCTGTATCCGCAACCATACCACGATCGACGATGTCGGTTTCGACAGGGAGAGGCATGCCGACAGGTTCCTGAAGACGCCCGAGGAAATGCATCGCCTGTTCGCCGACTATCCCGAAGCGCTGGCGAGGACCCGTGAGATCGTCGAGCGCTGTCGCTTCGACTTGTCCCAGCTCCAATACCAGTATCCGGAAGAAGCCATCGTGCCGGGCCTCGACGCCCAGCAATCGCTGGTGAAATTTGCCTGGGAGGGAGCAGCGGAACGTTATCCCGAGGGCATTCCGGGAAAGGTCAGGAAGGCGATCCTCCACGAGCTCGAACTGATCCGCGAGATGCAGTATGCACCGTATTTCCTGACGGTGTTCTCGATCGTCAGATATGCGCGGTCGCAGGGGATTCTCTGTCAGGGGAGGGGATCGGCTGCCAATTCTGCGGTCTGCTATTGCCTTGGCATCACGTCGATCGACCCCGAGACATCGGACCTGCTGTTCGAACGCTTCGTCTCGCGCGAACGCGACGAGCCGCCCGACATCGACGTCGACTTCGAGCACAATCGTCGTGAGGAAGTGATCCAGTGGATTTACGAGACCTATGGTCGTTCCCGGGCGGCGCTGGTGTGCACAGTCACCCGCTATCGCACCAAGGGCGCCTTGAAGGATGTCGGCAAGGCACTGGGCTTGCCCGAAGACCTCATCGAACAGCTTTCGTCGGGCGTCTGGGGCTGGTCTGAAGGCGTCGACGAAAAACAACTGCAGGACAACAATCTCAATACATCCGACTATCGCTTGCGTCTGGCGCTCGAATTGTCGTCACAGCTGATGGGAACACCGCGCCATCTGGGCCAGCATCCGGGAGGATTCGTGCTGACCCAGAACCGGCTGGACGACTTGGTGCCGATCGAGCCTGCCTCGATGGAAGACCGCCAGGTCGTTGAATGGGACAAAGACGATCTCGAGGCCCTGAAATTCATGAAGATGGACGTCCTCGGATTGGGAATGCTGAGCTGCATGTCCAGAGCGTTCGAGCTGCTTGCCGAACACAAGGCCTTACCGATGGGGCTTGCCGACGTCCCACAGGAGGAGCCGCGGACCTACGCGATGATCCGCAGGGCAGACACCCTTGGGACTTTCCAAGTGGAATCTCGCGCGCAGATGGCAATGCTGCCCCGTCTGAAACCGAGGACCTTCTACGACCTGGTGATCCAGGTGGCGATCGTGAGGCCCGGGCCGATCCAAGGCGACATGGTGCATCCCTACCTTCGCAGACGCGAGGGCAAGGAAGAGGTGGTCTATCCCACGCGCGAACTCGAGGCGGTGCTGAAGAAGACGCTCGGAGTCCCGCTCTTTCAGGAAAGCGCGATGAAGGTCGCGATGGTCTGTGCGGGCTTTACTGCCGGCGAGGCCGACCAACTTCGCAAGTCGATGGCGACATTCAAATTCACGGGCGGGGTCAGCAAGTTCAAAGACAAACTAATCTGCGGAATGATCAATAACGGTTACACGGCGGAGTTTGCCGAGCAGACGTTCGGGCAACTCGAGGGCTTCGGTTCTTACGGCTTTCCGGAAAGCCATGCCGCCAGTTTTGCCCTGATCGCCTATGCCTCCTGCTGGGTGAAGTGCCATCACCCCGACGTCTTCTGCACCGCCCTTTTGAACAGCCAGCCGATGGGGTTCTATGCGCCGGCCCAGATCGTGCAGGATGCCCAAAAACATGGCGTCGAAATGCGCCCAGTCTGCGTCAATCGCTCGCGGTGGGACTGCACCATGGAGCCGATCGAAGGCACCGATCGCTACGCCGTCCGATTGGGGATGCGCATGGTGAAAGGGCTGGCGATGAATGACGCCGCCAAGGTCGTCATCGCCCGCGCCGACCAACCATTCGGGTCCGTTAACGATATGTGGCGAAGGTCCGGTGTTCCGGTCGCAGACCTTGAGAAGTTGGCCGAAGCCGATGCTTTCCTGCCGCACCTCAAGCTCGAGCGCCGTGAGGCGCAATGGGACATCAAGGCCCTGCGCGATGAACCCCTCGAACTCTGGGCCGCGGCGGCCGAACGCGAAGCCAGGACGATCCCTGAAATGCAAGAGCCGGAGGTAACATTGAAATCCATGACGCAGGGCAGGGAGGTCGTGGAGGACTATTCCCACACGGGGCTGACGCTGAGGCGGCACCCCGTCAGCTTCCTGCGCCGTGAACTTACGAAGAAGAGCATCGTCACCTGTGCCGAGGCCATGAGCCAACGGGATGGCCGATGGTTGATGACGGCCGGGCTTGTTCTCGTCAGACAGCGGCCGGGATCAGCGAAGGGCGTCATGTTCCTGACCCTCGAAGACGAGACGGGGATTGTCAATGCGGTTGTGTGGCCGTCACTGTTTGAGCGCCAGCGACGCATACTCATGGGCGCAAGCATGATGGCCATCAACGGCAAAATCCAGCGGGAAGGCGACGTCGTGCATCTGGTGGCCCAGAGACTGTTTGACTTGTCATCGAACCTTGCGGGGATCGGCGCAAGGGAAGGGGAATTCCCCTTGCCGCACGGACGGGGTGACCAAGTCAAGCACGGCGGCGGTCCGGACCCAAGAGACAATCCCAAGCCTGCGGTGCAGGCGAGGGACATCTACATCCCGGACCTGCAGATCGATACACTCAAGGTGAAATCACGGAATTTTCACTAGCTGCGGCAATACATGTTTTCGAAGACCGGCACAGAAAATTTGCGAGGTTGCCGGCCCCCCGTTCCCCTTTAGAACCCCATGAGCACGGCGAGCACAGCGGAGGACGGTAAGCACGGGATAACAGCGAGCACGGAATAAAATTATAAGCATCTGAAAATAAAAGATGATTTGTTGAAGCATGCGCCGTTTCGCGCAATATAGGCTGCGATGTTGATCGTAAAACGTACGATTGGAGCTATTCAATAGGTTAATTCGGTGTAGTGTATATCGCGATGCCGAGCGGATCAAATCGTTGCCCTTGGCGCTGGCATGCCGCATTGTCGGTTTCAAAGCGAAAGGAAAACACGATGGCGAATGGAAGACAATCGACCGCCAAGCGCTTGAAGATGGCAGAGCGCGCTCAACAGCACATGAACGTCCATTTCCCCGGATACTCGCCGGCGTGGATCTGGACCCGCAAAACAAACGACGGCTTTTTCACACTGCCGCGCACGCTGCCGATCGCCATGCAGATCATCGACGCTCAGACGAAGGGGCAACCCGCAGGGCACACGCTCTTCTGCCTTTGGGCAAGATCGCCCGATCATCCGGTGATCACCATCGAAAACCCGGTGACGTTCGCCGCGGAGGCCGGCTTCATAGGGGAGCGCGCTGTTGATACTTGGCGCAAACGCATGCGCCAACTTCGCAACCTTCATTTTATCGAAGCGAAAGCCGGGCCTTCGGGGGAATTTCACTACGTACTGCTCCTCAATCCAAACGCATCAGTCGAGTGGATGCGCAGCGGTGGCCAAGTCCAGGATCAGCTATATTCGCGTTTCCTCGACCGCATCATGGACGTCGGCGCATATGGCGAAATCGAAGCCGTCCACGAGTTCTGGAAAATTCAGCAGGCAGCTGCCGCTGCGGCTGCAACTGAAGCAGCGAAGGCGCAGGTCATTGTAACCCCGCCACCACTCCCGCCTCCCGGCGACGAGAAGGACGCTGCGGAATGACTTGGCTTTCCGTTTTTAGCCGCATCCCCATTCTGGCTGTGTCCACGCCTGCCGCGGTCGTCGCGGCGCTATTGATCGCCGCAGTTTTCGGCTATCGCCTCGAGATCGATGCCATCGGCCTTCGCTTCGATAAGGATCCTTCCACCACGCGGATGGAAACAGCAGCGCGGACCGACGCGCAGCCTTAGCCGCTAGTTCTCAGGGTAGACGCAAATGGAACAGTCGGCAGAGCGCCAGAGCGAAGAAACTGGAGGAAAGTCTGATCGGCCAGTGCGTATCGCGCAGATCCTCGCAAAACACCTGACCCGGCGTTACCGGCGGATCCTATATGCAGTGACCGGGGTATTGGTAATAGCCGGCCTGTGTCACGGAATTCTCGCCAGTAGCAGTACGGCCTTCCCGCGATACGGGGCCGTCATTGCTTTAGCGACCTTCTGGCACGCCTACGTGCAGCAGCGGTATTTGTCGATGCTTCAGCACGATGCTGAGCCAATCGCACGAGAACTGGGTGAGCAACTCGGCAAAGACCCCGAAAAGACAATCGCTCATTTGGAACGACTTCGGACCTCCGTCCAGCGCAGCTTCAATACCGACTACCTAGTCTGCGGAACGATAGGTGTTCTCGTCTGGGGATTCGGTGATCTACTCTTTGTGCGGTGAGAGAGGATTGTGCGTCGTGTTCGTGCGGCGCGCTATCGACCAAAAATGGCAGCAACAACGCGGGCACTTGCAACGGGCAACCGCGATGGATCAAGGCGGTGCTTGCTGTAGTAGGCAAGCAGACGATCGCGGCCGCGGGTTCCGCGTTCGAGCGGCAGAAATCGCAACGCATTGCGGCGGAAGATCTTGTCGCAGATGTCGTCGGACAGCTTGCAATCGGAGCGAAGAAACGAATTGATGCTTTCAACATAGTGATCATAACCGGCTTCCTTACCGAGCATGATCCAGTCGCTGCCATAGAGGATGTGATCGCAACCGGGGTCGAATTCGTCTAGCCAGCGTGTGAAGAAACCGGCCAGTTCCTGACGAAGCTTCGGCTCTGCCGATAATGCCTCGGAGAAATAGCTGATATCGGCAACCACGTTTCGGCGGGGATTGGCCTTGATGAATTCTCCAAGCCGCCATTCCCAGCTCCGCTCTGGAAAAGGCAGCTTGTCGCGTCCTGCCGACGGTGCGTCGAACCGCCCGAAATGCGCGATGCAAACACGAAGCTCGGGGAACTTTTCGAAGACCGGTATCCAGTAGGCGGGATCACCACGGTCGGCATAGTCCGGCCCGGACCCGTTCGACGCATAGCCGTGGGCAAGGATTGGCGCATCGAGCTGCACGCACAGTTTATAGAGATCGAGAAGCGCCTGATCGAGCTGCTTATCCGGCACAAATCCCAGCATGTCCACCGTTCGGCGTGGATAGGGCCGGTGATTGCCGGAGGCTCGGAAACCCATGGGAGGGTAGAGTTTCACGCCAATGAAGCCGTGATCGCTAAGGGCCGCGCGAGCCGTCGCCAGCGAGCTGATCTTGCTCTTGCCGGTGCGATAGGCGACCTCTCGTAGTGGATCGAAGCCCATATAGCCGTGCAGCACAGGGCCAGACTGTGCCTTGGCCGATCTTTGCGATATGAGGTCCATGACCGCCATCTGGCGGGTGAGGGGAGACTTGTCGACATCCTGGAACAACCATTCGTCATAATCGACGAGTGCAGGGGTCAGCATGATCGGCTGAAACCCCTGGCCGCTCGTGTCCGATACCAGGCGCTCGACGAGAACATGGCGATAGAGGCGAAATAGGCTGAACCAGTTCAAATAACGCCCGACGACGCCCTGCTGCAGGAACGCTCGCTCGCTGGCCGCCCGGGCGCGCGCCGGTGCAAGAGGCTCGCCTGACCTCAGCGTCGCAACCGGATCGCCGAGCATGAAGTTGAGGAATTTTTCAGCTTTAAGGGGTTTGCGTCCGGTTAGATCGCCGGGAGCTTGCATGGTGACGACACGCCTGCTTTCGCGATCGAGATCGAGAAGGTGCTGCGTGGTATCCTCGATCGCCGAAAAACGTGCCTGTTCCGCCGAAAGTGCCGACGACCGCGCCTTCTGACCGTTTTTCAGAAATGCGATTTCCTCGTCAGCACTTGGCGCTTTATCGACGCCGAGAAGCCGGGTCAGCAGCTGGAGAAACTCGTCGGTCACGTCTGGGTCGCGGATCCCCTGGATCTGAATTCTCGATTGTTCGGGATATTCTTCGAAGACGACTTGGCGCAGAAATCGCTCCGTTGGCAGATCAGAAGCGTTGAAGACATGGCAGTGACCGTCGATCAGCTGACGACCGGCTGCCGGCGTTGTCGGTGCCTCCGGTTTGCAGCCGCCGGCAAGCGCGAGAGCAGACACGGACGCCTGTTTCAGAAAATCTCGACGAAACATGGAAAAGCCCCCAATCCCGTCGAGATGCAATCACAAGACGATCGCCGGTGCAAGATGCGCGTCGTAAGCCATCTCTCCTTTCTCCGCTTCGTAGCTCGTCTGGATAGCTGGTGACATATATGCGCGACAACACAGATTTCATTTGTTTCGGGTCGCAGGTCTGAACGAGCGTCGCGGTCGCTGAACGACGCCGTCCGCGAACGCTGACCAGCAACTCATGATCCCTTTCGACAAGGAACGACGCCAGGTGAAGCATTGACCCGAGGAGCTATCTACGTCGACGACTCTGGCAACCCCGGCGCCGAATCCGGGTCAGATTTTTTACCCTCTGCCCGCAAGTCATGGACCGCTGTCATCGTGCCGTCCGTGATCGCCGACAAAGTTGAGGAAGGTATGGGCATTTTCCTTGATGGAGTACGTGGCGAATTTGGCGTCGACGAACTTCACTTTACCGAGATCTTCAGCAAGAAAGGGGCATGGGCATCTGTTTCAGTGGAGCGGCGTGCAGAGATCGTCAACCTGATGGCCCGCGTAATGGAAGCACTCGGCCTTCCAATAGTTCACCAGTCCGTAAGCGAATTCACGATACTTGACCATCCGAAGTGGGCGCCTCCTGCGCAGGCCGGTGATTGGAATCTGAAAGATCTCTCGCATCTGGGATTGCTGCTTCTGTGCTCGCAGACGTCGCAACATATCCGCGCAATGAGAGATGAGAGCCCAGCCGACTTTGACCTACCTTTTCCACTTTACGTCGACCAACGGATCCTGGATGCCGGACGGGAGCGCAGACTTCCCAACTGGCAGGACGTAATCGAGGGTCCAACGGCGCGGTTTCGCAATTCCGCTGATCTGCCCGGTCTCCAATTGGCCGACTTCGCTGCCTTCGTCATCAATCGAACCCAGTGGATCGCTGCCACAAGGAAGCCAGGCCCAGTCAGCAAAGCAGAGGAAGCGATCCTGCGTGCCGGCGCTGGGCTCAATATCCTCAATCTCCCATTCCACCAGGTGGTGCCAGATAAGTTCGGGAGGAAATCCTACGAAGAGGTATTATCCGCCGATAGGGTTACCAAGGGACTGACACCATGACCTCCCAAAGGCTCCTGAATCCTGCCTCGAAGACAGTGAAGAATGTGCCGTGTTTTCCCGAGCCGATCAGATTGCCGTCGATTTCACGATTGCTCTCCGGCTCGCCGGCGTCGAACTGCCCAACGCCACCATCGCGATCGAAAAGCGCCCCGCCCTGCATTTCCCGCCGTCGGCGGCGCGTTCAGTTCGTGTAGTTGTTCTCTTTTCGTTCCTGTGATACAAACGCCGGTTCGTTCTAGAGTGAGCGAGAGGAGCTATGTCGCGCCTGTATGCAATCGCACGAACCATGGAAGAGATCGTTGCGCACTTCCGCATCGATATGCCGCCATCCTGCGACGTCCCGTCCGAAACGGTTGAGGGTGCTCCCGGTCCTGTCGTCATCGAAAAGGATGGTCTTCGATTGCTGAAATCCCTTTCGTGGGGATTTCCACGCCAGACCTCGGACATGCGGCAAAGCGGCGAGCCGCCCGGGCGTATCGGCCTCGTCGCCGACCTGACCAATCCTCTGTGGAACAAGACGGTGGTCGATCCGCGCTATCGATGCCTCATCCCGCTGACGCATTTCGCCAACCCGGATGGCCCGAAGGGCGAGAAGACCCGGGCCTGGTTTTCCAGGTCGCGGCAGCCCCTGATGACCTGGGCGGGTTTTTGCAGAAATACCCCCGAATTCGGGCCGGTCTTTGCCGGAATGACCACGACCGCCAACGAGAAGGTGCGGCCCTATAACGACCGCATGCCCGTTCTCCTGGCGTCGGACGAATATGATCGATGGCTACGCGGCTCGATTCAAGACGTTATCGAGTTCCAGTTCCGGGAGCCGCCGCCGTCGGAAGATTTCGAGATCCTGCACACGCGCGACCGCTGGCGAAGCGGAATCCCGCCCGGCAAGGCTTGGGCAGCGCGCAGCAATATGCTTATCTAGCCCGACCGCCGATCACCTGCAAAAAGGTTTGTCGCATGTGCAATCTCTATACCGTCCGAAAGACCGCCGCCGAGGTCGCCGAATATTTTCGCGTGCCTAACCCTATGCAGTCCAACGCGGGGCCAGACGTCTACCCGGGTGGTCCGGGTATGGTCATTGTCGAAGAGGGCGGTGTGCGCCAGTTGCGGTCGATGACGTGGGGATTTCCTCTTCGTTTGAAGGATATGAAGCCGGAGTCCAAGCCCAAACCCGTCAACAACATCGCCGATCTGACGAAGTATATGTGGGTTGGGCTCGCCAGGAAGCATGATTGGCGATGCCTGATTCCGGTCACTGCTTTTGCGGAGGCCGAGGGTATGAAGGGGAAAATGACCAGAACCTGGTTCAGCGTGAAGGACGAGCCTCTCTTTGCCTGGGGCGGGTTATGGCGGGTGAGCGACGAGTGGGGTCCGGTCTATTCCGGGGCGATGACGAATGCCAACGAGGCAGTCGCACCGGTCCACAACCGTATGCCTGTCCTCCTCCATCGTGATGACTACGAGCAATGGATGCATGGCAGCCTCGACGATCTCATCGCGTTCCAAAAACGCAAGTTTCCCGCCGAACTGATGAACATGGAGAGGACGAGCGACCTGTGGGTGGCCAAAAAACAACCCGCCGCGGAGGCGCCGACGCTGCTTTAGGCGCGGGCAACGGGTGCATTTACGATTTTTTGCCGCCTCTGGCCTAGGCTGCCGGCTTTCACCTGCGTGGCAGTGAGTGGCATGGACCCGGCTGGAAATCTCCGAAATGACATTCAACGTGCCCTTGATGGTCAGCGTCTGACGCAATGGCAACGCACATTTCTGACGGACATTCACGCACGTCTCGAGCGTTCGCGCGGCGAAGCGAGGCTTTCCGAAAAGCAGTGGCAAAAGGTCTTCGAAATTCTCGGGGCCAAGGCCAATGCGAAGGCGACATCGACTTCTCCCAATCGGCGACCGCAGCATCGACCGCATCGAACGCGGATTTTGACGCCTCGGTTTCGTCCTAGACGCCGATATTTTTCCCGGCGTATCGAGCGGCTCGCTTTTGGTTTTGCCATCGTTGCTATTGTGGCGGCCTTCCAGATCCTCACGGGTACCGGGTCCTTCCAGAAACAACCCGAGGCCGCGCCAGTGGCGATCGGCCAGCCGGTGGCGCAGGGGTTTACCGTGACAGACGGTGACACGGTCCATGTCGCAGGTGAAGCAACCGGGACCCGGCTCGTCGGTTTCAACACGCCTGAAAAATTCTCGCCCCAATGCGCCAGCGAAAGGCAATTGGGGGAACGGGCATCCGCGCGTTTGAAGGAGCTTGTCGGGGGCGGGGCGACCAGGCTGACCAAAGTGGCTTGCGCCTGCGCGCCCGGCGCCGAGGGGACCGAGAGATGCAATCATGGCCGCTCGTGTGGCACGCTCTTGGTCGACGGTGAGGATGTCGGGAACATCCTGATCAGGGAAGGGCTTGCCGTCCCCTTCGTCTGCAGCGGTACCCGCTGTCCTCCGACGCCGCGCCCGTGGTGCGGCTAGCTATCCATTCGGCCTGCGTGACGCATTATCGCACGCCGGTCATGTTCATCAGATGGGCGATATATACCCACCCGATGCTCCCGGTTTCGGAGACGCAGGACCCTACTGCCGTACCGGCTGAGGCTGAAATCGGCCGGAGGAGAAAACAGCCGGCTGCAGGTGACGACGGCTCTGACGCCGCATCCAGTGTTCTATGCGTCGCCCTTGCGGGCCGGGCTGTCGGCGGAGCGGAAGCCCCCTTCCGGTCTTCCCCCTGCGGGCGTCCATCCCTGACGCTGAAGACCGGCGTGGCCTGTTTGTCTCCGAGGAACGACCATCCGGAAAAGCTTGATCGGAACCGCTTGCCGGGGGCAGTCGATCCCGGTTTCCGCCCGATGGGCGGCGCTATGCTAAACCTCCTGCGGCTGCCCTTTTAACCGGTCAAGCGGTGCGCGAACTGGCTCCGGCCGCGCTGCGCCCTTTGCCTGGCACGCTCTTCTTTCCGAGCTGGAAGAATTACCGGCGCGCAAGCGCCTCGCGTCACCGATTAACCCTAAGAATTTAGGGTATTCGCAATCCGTGCTCCTCGCGACCTGTCTGCCGCAATCCTTCAGCGGACGTAGGCTGATCAGCGGTCTGTGATGCGGCGACATTGACTCTTGCACCGACCTGACCGAAAACGCGTGGAATAACCCGAGGATCATCGATGGCTGACGAAGAAGTCCTTACACCCCCCGATAGCACCGTAACAAAGCCTGAAGCGGAGCAAGCAGCGACTGCCGCTCGTGGCAAACGGTCAAGCTCCAAGAAAGCAGCGGCGGGGAAGACTGATGTGGCCAGTGAAAAGACGGCAAAGCCCAGGGCGCGCGGCTTGAGTGACGACGAGAAGCGCGACAAGATCAAGCAGATCGAAGCTGCCGTTGCGGGTGGCGCAACATTGAAAGATGCTGTGAATGCCGCGTCGATATCCGACCAGACCTACTACACGTGGAAGAAAGCCGTTGCTGTGACGATTGCTGAAGTCCCCGCGAGCACGGCCGCATTTGACGATGAACTCGCCGAATTTACCCAGCTTGAGGAAGAAAATCGCCGGCTGCGTAAGCTGCTTGCTGAAAAGCTTCACGCCGAAAACGCCGCACTACGCAAGCGGCTGGGGATCAGCTAGGCAGGGCTTCATGTTTGCGATGACACCATCAACGGGGCAGTGGTCACTGCGCTGCTGCAATCGATGTGAAACTGACGAACGATGAAAACCCCACAGCGCAACTTCGTTGTCGAATACAAGACTCGGCGGCAAACCCAAGCAAGACCTCCATCCATTTGGGGCAGTCTCGATCTCCAGGCCGTTGCCCGGCAGATTGAGGCCGATGGCATTTTGCCTGATGCGGCTCGGTCCGATCCGAATGTCCCCGTCAGCGACCCAGCTCCGGTCGCAGCCATCGCCTCCTTGCAGGAGCCTCATGCTGCAATTGAGGACCATCTTCACGCTCCAGCTAGTCCGATCGTGGGCGACGGAAATGGTGTATCCCTAAAAGGCGTTCCGTCAGAGCTTTCGGCAATTGCGGCGCCCGCAGTGCACGATCATCGTCGGACTGAAAGTGACGCGAAGAGTTCAAACCGTTCTCCAATGCGCGGCAAACGCGCACCCATCCAACAGCGGACTGTTGCCGACGGTTGCTTTGAGTTTTCGCAACCGCGCGATGACGAGGAAGACCTTGTTGCGCTCGACGCAGAAAACCGTCGCCTGAAGAGGCTCGTGATCATCAAGCTCCGTCAGGAAAACGACACGCTGAGATCGATGCTAAGGCGGTTCGGCTCGGAATAATCCAAAGATCTGTTCGAGTGCACGTCTTTACCAGCGAGAGATCTCCGTGCTTCTCCCGCCAGCCAAACAGTCAGCGTTTGATCAAACGTCAGTGACGGCACGCCTCGGACGACCAAAACACTTCCCGAACCCGGTGGTGGCCCTTTCGAGTAGCCGATTCGCAACCAACCATCACCCTCCCGGACGGCAGCTCGAGCGATTTCCTATTGAACCTGTGAGCACGACCGTTCGCTGATCGTTGCGTTGCCCTTAGGCCGCGATATTGGGCCATGCGCAAACCTGGGCCGGTCTTCCCTTGGAGGCTTCCATCCCAGCGCTTCAGGTTGCCGCTCGCGACCTGTCTGCCGCAAGGGAGGCTTCGCCGCACCCGATCTCCGTTGTTGGTCAATCCACGCACGCGCCCTTGCCGCCGCCGGTCTTCGCGGCTGGCGAGATCTGCCCTGAGAGCAAAAGGGCGGAAAGGATGGGAAAGATGGGAAGGATGGACAGACGAGACATCGAGGCGATGCGCGCGCGGGCGTCCTGCGCCGTCGGACTGGAGCAGGCCGGTTTTGCAATCGATCTGAAGGAGAGCACGCGCCGCGCCGTCAAATATCGGCGGGGCGCCGAAATCATAATCGTCACTCACGAGGGAAGAGGGTGGTTCGATCCGCTCTCGGACCGCAAGGGCGATGTCTTTGCACTGGTCGGCTGGCTCCAGCCCGGCCATTTCCAGGCAACGCTTGCCGCGGTCAGCGCCCTGGCCGGCATGGCGCCTGCACAGCCTGCCTGGGGACCGCGCCGATCACGCCGGCCGGAGGCGGATATTTTCGAGCGATGGTCGGCCCGCCCGGTCCTTCGTCTCGGCTCTGCCGCCCACGACTATCTGACCCGGGTGCGCGCCATCCCGCGCCATCAGTTGCAACTGGCAATCGACGCCCGGCTGATCCGCCAGGGACCGTCGGCGAGCGCCTGGTTCGCCCATCAGGATGATGCGGGAACAATCCGCGGCTGGGAAGAGAGAGGACCAGCCTGGCGCGGATTTTCGTCCGGGGGCGCAAAGTCGCTTTTCCGGTTCGGGAATCCGGCAGGGCTAAGGCTTTGCGTCACCGAGGCGGCAATCGATGCCCTGAGCCTTTCAGCACTCGAACGATCCCGCGCCGACACGCTCTATGTCAGCACGGCCGGCGGCTGGTCGCCGGCAACCGAGGCCGCGGTAATCCTACTTGCCGGTCACCTCGATCTTTTGGTGGCCGCGACCGACCGCAATAGCCAGGGCGAGGCCTATGCCGACAGGTTGCGGCAGATCTCGACTGGCCAGGACTGCGGGTTTCAACGGCTTCGTCCGAACGCGTCCGACTGGAACGAGGAACTGCAGCAAAAACGGGACAGGGAGGAAGGATGAAGAAGGGCATGCCGCATGGGCGTTTGCCGCGTCAAGGGCAAGTCTCCGCCCGCTGGCGCGGCCCCTGACCCGGCAATTCGCCAGGCGGCGATTGCGGATGGGGTGATCAAAAGGTCCGGAGACAAGGGCTCTTCGGACCGCAACCTCAGGAGCAAGCTATGACCAGCCATCCCGAAACCCGCAAGATCTTCGAAGGTGTGGCCAGCCGCCACGAATTCTACGCGATGATGACCCGGCACGCCCAGGCGCCCTTCGATGAGGCGCGCCATTCCGGCAGGCTCTATGCCGGCGAATGGTTCGAGATATCAGAGGCCGACCACGATCGGATGTTCAACATCTTAGCCCCGCTCTTGATGCGCGCCGACCATTTTGCCATGCGCGAATTCCAGGCGGCACGCGTGACGAGCGTTTTCTTCAGCCTGAAGATCGACGATCAGTTCCGCTGGTTTCATAGCTATTGTGATCTTGGCGATAGCGGCGCGATCAACCGGATGCGGAGCGCAATCGTCGAGCGGCAATCGCGCCCGGTCCGCGCGATGAGCCGGGTCGAAAAACTCGACCATATCTGGAGCATCACCGCGCCGGATTTTCGCGCCTATGGCGATCAGCGTTTCGTTCAGGGTTTTGCTGGCCAGCGTCTTGTCCTGGTGTTTTCTGCCACGCAGGCGAAGGTCTGGAAGCGGCTCGATGACCTTGATGACGACGAGGTCGCCGCCAAGCTCCCCGTTCAGATCCGTCACCTGAGCGACGCTGTCGCGGCCTAAGCGCCCCGGCCATCTCCCTCTCTATCCCTTTTCACCGGCCCTGCAGCACCCACTGCCGGAGCCCGCGCCTTGATCTCACGAAAGGACTTCCCGTGACCCATGACGATCCCTTCACCCTCGATCTCTTCGGCAATACTGCCCTTTCCTCGGGCTTCGACCTTGGAGCGCCAGCGTTGAACGCTGTCTTCGACCAAAGCGATCCGGTGGAAAAGCCGGCGCCCGCCACCCTGCGGGTCCCAGTTGTCGCAGCGCAAGCAAAGTTCGCACCGCCGATGCGCGAAAAAATCGATTTCAGGCTCAATGGCAGCCGCAATCTGGCGGCGTCCTGGCGTGAGCGCGCCGCCGACAATATCGCCGCGATCCTGACAGCGCGAGAGATCGAGCGCCAGGATCGCCCGGCACGGACGCACGAGCAGGAAAGACTGATCCGTTTCACCGGTTTTGGCGCATCGGAGCTTGCCAGCGGCATGTTCCGCCGGCCGGGCGATGCGGCGTTCCGCAAAGGCTGGGAGGAACTTGGCGCCAATCTGCAGTCGGCGGTCGAAGAAGCCGACTATGCTTCGCTGGCCCGCTGCACCCAATATGCCCATTTCACGCCGGAGTTCATCGTTCGCGCCATTTGGGCGGGGCTGGTTCGGTTGGGATTTGCCGGCGGCCGGGTGCTCGAGCCTGGGATCGGCGTCGGCATTTTCCCGGCGCTGATGCCTGACGCAATCTCTAAGTTCAGCCATGTCACCGGCGTCGAGCTCGATCCGGTGACATCGCGCATCGCTCGACTGCTGCAGCCGCGGGCAAGGATCATTGCTGGCGATTTCGCGCGAATCGATCTGCCTGATCATTTCGATCTGGCGATCGGCAACCCGCCGTTCTCCGATCGGACAGTGAAGAGCGATCCAGCTTTTCGCTCCCTCGGTTTCCGACTGCATGACTATTTCATTGCCAAGGCTATCGACCGGCTGAAACCGGGCGGAATTGCCGCCTTCGTCACCTCGTCCGGCACAATGGACAAGGCGGACGCGCGAGCTCGCGGGTACATCGCCGCCATGGCCGATCTCATCGGAGCAATTCGCCTGCCCGAGGGCAGCTTTCGCGAAGGCGCCGGTACCGATGTCGTCGTCGATATCCTGTTCTTCCGCAAGCGCCGCACGCAAGAGCAGGCAGGAGACAGCAGTTGGCTCGATCTCGCCTATGTCCAGGCCGCAGGCGAGGGCGGTAGTCTCCGCATCAACAAATGGTTTGCCGATCATCCAGGCATGGTGTTGGGGCTCCACGCGCTCACGTCAGGTCCGTTCGGCGAGACCTATACCTGCCAGCCGACAGTTAAAGATTTTCAAACGATCCTGAACGCTGCCATCGAAGTCCTTCCTTCGGGCATCTATGACGGAGAGCCGCCCACAATCGATTTCGCACTCGAGAATGAGGTTGCGGACGCGATGGCAGAGCGGCCCGACGATCCAAAGGTGCGCGAAGGTAGTTATTTTATTGGCAAGGCGACGGCCTTGATGCAGGTGGTGGACGGCGTCGCTGCCCCGGTCGCGGTCAGGAAAGGACGGAGTACGGATGGCATCTTTGCAAAGCATGCGTTGATTATCCGCAAGCTTATCCCGATCCGCGATGGGGTTCGGCTCATTCTCAAGCTTCAGGAGCGCGACCAGCCCTGGCAGAAGGCGCAGGTTGCTTTGCGCATCGCCTGGTCGAGCTTCGTGCATGAGTTCGGTCCGATCAACTTCACGACGGTCTCGACGTCGCAGGATCCGGAAACCGGTGAGATCAGGGAAGTCCATCGCCGAGCGAACCTTGCGCCTTTCCTCGATGACCCCGATTGCTGGCTGGTGGCCTCGATCGAGGACTACGATCTTGAGACCAACACCGCCAAGCCTGGGCCGATCTTCACCGAACGGGTGATCGCGCCGCCGCCGGCACCCGTCATCACCTCGGCATTGGACGCGCTCGCCGTCGTTTTGAACGAACGGGGCCATGTCGATCCCGATCATATCGCCGAGCTGCTACATCGTGACGTTGAGGATGTTATCAGTGAACTTGGGGAGGCGATCTTCCGCGATCCCGCTGATGGTTCGTGGCACATGGCTGACGCCTATCTGTCCGGCGCTGTCCGGTCGAAGCTTACTGTTGCACGCGCTGCCGCCGACCTCGATCCCGCATTCGCGCCCAACGTCGCAGCACTTGAGCGCGTGCAGCCCGCCGATCTCAGGCCTTCCGACATCACCGCGCGCCTCGGTGCGCCGTGGATCCCGGCCAATGATGTTGTCGCCTTCGTGAAACAGACCATGGACGCCGAAATCTCCATCCACCATCTGCCGGAACTGGCGACCTGGAACGTCAATTCCCGGCAGTTGGAGTGGTCGGCATCAGGCACAACGGAATGGGGCACCCATCGCCGCCATGCCGGTCAGCTTCTCTCCGACGCCCTGAACTCCTCGGTGCCGCAGATTTTCGACACGGTTCAGGATGGCGAGACTGAGCGGCGTGTGTTGAACACCGTCGAGACGGAGGCCGCCAAGGAAAAACTTGCCAAGATCAAGACGGCCTTCCAGTCGTGGATCTGGTCGGATGCCGACCGCACTGACCGTCTGGCGCGGCTCTATAACGATACATTCAACAACATCGCGCCGCGATCCTTCAACGGCGATCATCTCCAGCTTCCCGGCGCCTCTGGCGCCTTTTCTTTGTATGGGCATCAGAAGCGGGGCATCTGGAGAATCATTTCGGCGGGCGCTGCCTATCTCGCCCATGCCGTCGGTGCCGGCAAGACACTGACCATGGCGGCCGCCATCATGGAACAGCGGCGGCTCGGCCTGATTGCCAAGGCAATGCTGGTCGTGCCCGGCCATTGCCTGGCGCAGGCCGCCCGCGAATTCCTGGCGCTCTATCCGAATGCCCGCATCCTGGTCGCCGACGAGACCAATTTCCTCAAGGAGAAGCGCCACCGCTTCCTTTCACGGGCGGCGACCGCAAACTGGGATGCCATCATCATCACCCACTCGGCGTTCCGCTTCATCGCGGTGCCCTCGGCCTTCGAGGCGCAGATGATCCAAGACGAATTAGAGCTTTACGAGGAGCTGCTGACCAAGGTCGAGCGAGACGACCGGCTGTCGCGCAAGCGGATCGAGCGCATGAAGGAGGGCCACAAGGAACGGCTGGAGGCGCTCTCCACCCGCAAGGACGATCTGCTGACTATCTCCGAGCTCGGGATCGACCAGATCATCGTCGACGAGGCGCAGGAGTTCCGCAAGCTGTCATTCGCCACCAATATGTCGACGCTGCGCGGCGTTGATCCAAACGGCTCGCAGCGCGCCTGGGACCTGTTCGTCAAATCCCGCTTCATCGAAACGAAGAACCCAGGCAGGGCGCTGGTGCTGGCGTCGGGCACGCCGATCACCAACACGCTCGGCGAGATGTTCTCGGTGCAGCGGATGATGGATCCGGCAGCGCTGTCAGAACGCGGTTTGCACGAGTTTGATGCCTGGGCCTCGACCTTTGGCGATACCTTGACCGAGCTCGAGCTGCAGCCGTCCGGCAAGTACAAGCCGGTCACGCGGTTCAGCCAGTTCGTCAACGTGCCGGAACTCATCGCCATGTTCCGCTCCTTCGCCGACGTCGTGCTGCCGGTGGATCTCAGGACCTATGTCAAGGTGCCGGAGATCTCGGGCGGCCGGCGCCAGATCGTCACCGCTGAGCCGACGCCGGCTTTCAAGTCCTACCAGAAACATCTCGACGCGCGGATCAAGGCGATCGAGATGCGCAATGGCCCGGCCAAGCCCGGTGACGATATTCTGCTCTCGGTCATCACCGACGGCCGCCATGCTGCGATCGACTTGCGCCTGGTCGATCAAGCCGTGGGCAATGAGACAGCCAACAAGCTGAATGCGCTCGTCGCTAACACCTATCGGATCTGGCAGGAAACGGGAGAGGCCGAGTATCGCCGCAAGGACGGCAAGCCGTTCGACCGGCCGGGTGCCGGCCAGTTGATCTTCTCCGATCTCGGCACGATCAATGTCGAGGCGTCGCGCGGTTTTTCCGCCTACCGCTGGATCCGCGACGAGCTCGTGCGTCTCGGCGTGCCGGCATCTGAAGTTGCCTTCATGCAGGACTACAAGAAGTCGGATGCAAAGCAGCGGCTGTTCAACGACTTCAATGCCGGCAAGGTCCGCGTGCTGATCGGTTCGTCCGAGACCATGGGCACCGGCGTCAACGTCCAGGCCCGGCTGAAGGCACTGCATCATCTCGACGTGCCCTGGCTTCCATCGCAAATCGAGCAGCGCGAGGGCCGGATCATCCGCCAGGGCAACCAACACGACGAAATCGATGTGTTTGCCTATGCAACGCTCGGGAGCCTCGATGCCACTATGTGGCAGAACAACGAGCGAAAGGCCCGGTTTATCGCGGCAGCTCTTTCCGGCGATACTAGCGTCCGGCGGCTGGAGGACATGGGCGAGGGGCAGGCCAATCAGTTCGCCATGGCCAAGGCGATTGCGTCGGGCGACCAGCGGCTGATGCAGAAGGCCGGGTTGGAAGCCGAGATCGCCCGCCTCGACCGGCTGCGCGCCGCCCATATCGACGATCAGCACGCCATCCGCCGGCAAATCCGCGATGCGGAACGCGACATCGACATGTCGACCAAGCGCATTGAAGATACGGGCAAGGACATCGAACGATCGATATCGACATCTGGCGACGCCTTTGCAATGGACGTTCGAGATGCCGCATTCAACGAGCGCAAGCTTGCCGGTCGTGCCCTGATGCGGGAAATTCTGACGCTGGTCCAGTTGCAGCAGACAGGGGGGACCATCCTCGCGACGATCGGTGGTTTCGATCTCGTCTTCAATGGCGAACGGTTCGGCAAGGACGGCTACCGCTACGAGACGATGCTTCGACGAACCGGCGGTGACTACGAGATCGAGCTTGCTGTGACCACTACGCCGATCGGCGCGATCTCCCGCCTCGAGCATGCCCTTGCCGGCTTCGAGCAGGAACAGGAGAACCATCGTAGCCGACTTGCCGACGCCAAGCGACGCCTCGGCTCCTACACCCCGCGTCTGGGAGAACGCTTTTCCTTCGAAGCCGAGCTGGAGCTCAAGCTTGCTGAGCTCGATCAGATCGAAAAAGATCTCGCGGCAACCGCCGAGGGGCAGGACGACGATAACCGGGAAGCCGGGTAAGCTGTCGCGCGTTTGCGACCACTTGAAACCGGTGCCGGCGATGCGCATCTACCAGTCATCACCCGTTTTGATGGTCTCCTGCTGTGGCGAGCGCCGCGCGTTCGAAGCTGTCCGGGTCTTTAGAAGGGCGCTCCCCGAAAGGGTTGAGCGCCCTTTCTTTTTTGCCGGTTCGCGCTATTCGCTGAGCTTGTAGATTGCCGCATTGTCCTGGACGTCCCGAAGCCCTTTGTACGATGCATGCCGCAGCTTGCCATCATCCGTCCAGGCGCGGTATTCGATTTCGGCAATCAAGGTCGGCTGCGCAAACACAACCCCTTTTTTGTCGACCGCAACGGGCGGGCGCTTCGTCTTCAACCTGTCCAGCATCTGGCGAAGTTCGACCGCGTCGCTTTCCTTGAAGCCCGAGCCGACAGAGCCGACATACACCAATTGATCACTGCGATACGCTGCCAGCAACAGGCTGCCGATTCCGCCGCGCGCCGAGGCCGACGGTTCGTAGCCAATGATGACGAAACTATCGCTCTGGACGCACTTGATCTTCAGCCAGTCGCCGAGCCGGCCTGAGCGATAGGCGCTGTCGCGATGCTTGGCGATAATGCCTTCCAGCCCGTGCGCGCAGGCCGCAGCCAGCAGCGCCTCTCCATCTGCTTCGACTTCCTGCGAGAGGCGGATCGGCCCGTCACTTTCGCCCACCAGATCTTCCAGCAGATGCCGCCGCCCGGACAGCTCCATGCGGGTCAGGTCGTGACCGTCGAAATACAGGAGGTCGAAGGCATAAAGGATCGCTTCGCCGGAGGCTTGTCTGCCGCCCCGCCCTCCAAGCAAGCGCTGCAGGGCGCCGAAATCGGAACGGCCCTGCGCATCCAAAACCACGGCTTCTCCATCAAGGATGGCCGTGCCGACGCCGATTGTGCGAGCCGCAGCCGCGATCCCCGGAAACCGATCGGTCCAATCGTGTCCGCCACGGGTGATGATCCGGATATCGTTCGGCTTGATATGGACCGCCACCCGGTAGCCGTCCCATTTGACCTCGAACAGCCAGTCTGGCCCGCGGGGTGGTTTCGCCTTCAGGAGTGCCAGGCAAGGCTCCACCCGGTCGGGCATCGGATCGAATGGAAGGTGCGGCTGTGCCGGATCGCGCGGTTTGCGCGGTCGCGACCGTATCGGCGCTTCGGTTTCCCGCAAGAGAGGTTGCGATGGCTTGCGTGGCGGCTTTGTCATGTCTCGAGTTCACCAGCAATTGCTTAAAATGAGATGACCCGGCCTCTTGGACGGATGAGGGGTGGCCGTCGGGCCAAGGAAGGGAGGGCCAACGGAGGAAGAGAAGTACGAGGGAGCAAGAAAGGCAAGAGAAATAGGTCACCGTTCGCAGGACCGGCCAGCGGCTGACGGTTCCCTCAATCGCCCCGGTCGCCAGACCGGGCCCGCTCGCCGCGCAAGGCACGTGTGCCTCGCTTGCTAGCAAGCCAGGTCCGCTCCGGCGCAGTTGCAGCCGCAGTCCGGTCCCGCAGTCCGGGGGATGTCTTCGAGAAGAAGACGAGAGGGCAAGGACAGCCCGTCCGCCCGCAACCGACAAAGGACCTTTCCCATGGAACTGATGACAGTCGATCCGCGCAGCCTGAAGGACAATCCCGACAGGGCGCGCCAGTCGAAATCCTCCCCGCAGTCCGATGCGCTGCTTTGCGCCTCGATCAAGGCAATCGGCGTGGTGCAGCCACCGGTCGTCAAGCTCGATCCGGAAGGCGGGAACAGCTACATCATCGTCTTTGGTCACCGTCGCGCCGCTCAGGCCGTGGTCGCCGAGCTTGCCGAAATCCCGGTCCTGGTTGCCGACCCGGGCGACGATCTCGGCGCGATGCAGTCGTTCGCCGAAAACATCGCCCGTGAACCGCTCAACCCCGTCGATCAATGGCGCGCGATCGAACGCCTGGTCGCTCTCGGCTGGACCGAGGAGTCGATCGCGCTTGCGCTTGCCCTTCCGGTCCGCCAAATCCGCAAGCTGCGGCTGCTCGCCAATATCCTGCCCGTCATGCTCGACCAGATGGCGCGCGGCGATATGCCGAATGAGCAGCAACTGCGCACCATCGCTTCGGCCGGCCAGGACGAGCAGGCCGAGGTCTGGAAGAAGTACAAGCCGAAGAAGCAGGAGCCGCAGGTTTCCTGGTGGGAGCTCGCTCGCGCGCTCACAAGAACCCGGATGCTCGCCAAGCATGCAAGTTTCGGCGACGATCTGGCTCAGGCCTATGGCATCACCTGGGTCGATGATCTGTTTGCTCCAGCTGACGAGGACGGCCGCTACACCACGGATGTCGAGGCGTTCCTCGGTGCCCAGCAGGAGTGGCTATCGAACAACCTGCCCAAGCGCGGCGCGATCATCGAGGCCAACGAATACGGTCAGGCCAAGCTGCCCGCCAAGGCGCAACAGGTCTACGGCAAGCCCGGCAAGGGGGATCTGACGGGCTGGTACATCAATGCCCGCGACGGTTCGGTGCAATCGGTCGCCTATCGCATGCCGGAAGCCAAGAAGCCGAAGGTGGTCAAGGATGCCGATGGCGTCGAGACGGTTGTCGATGAACTCGAACCGCCCAAGGCCCGTCCCGACATCACCCAGAAGGGTCTCGACATGATCGGGGACCTGCGCACGGATGCCCTTCACGAGGCGCTCGCGCGTGCTCCCATCGAGAATGACACACTGACGGCGCTGCTCGTCCTTGCCCTAACCGGCCAGAACGTCACGATTGCCAGCGGCGCATCCGACAATCCCTACGGTCATGCCAAATGCGCCCCGCATGCGGCCCGTTTGATCGATGAGGACGGAAAGCTGTCCTTCGATCGCCAAACCCTTGGCCAGGTCGCCCGCTCTGTGCTGATCGAGGTTCTGTCGCTTCGTCGCAACCGCTCCGATAGCGGACTGGTTGCCCGCATCGCCGGCGATGCCATCGGCGCTGACCAGTTCCTGCCCAACATGGCGAGTGAGGAGTTCCTAGCGTGCCTGTCGCGCACCGCGCTGGAGGCCGTCGCGGAAACTGCCGGCGTTCCAGGCCGCATCAAGGTCAAGGACACCCGCGCGGCTGTGGTCGACCATTTCGCCGACGACCGCCTTGTTCTGCCGGCAGCATCGATCGCGCCAGACGCTGCCGAGGTCCGAGCCTGGGCGAGCCGCTTCACTTCCGCGACATCCGACTTCGAGGAGGATGACGAGACAGCCCCCGCGACAGAGGACGAGGGTCCGGCGTCCGACCTCAGCGAAGGTGATGGCGCCGACGATTTCCGCGAGGCGGCCGAGTAGCCCTGCCACCCAGTTTCCACCCTCCGCCGCCGGCTTGCCGGCGGCGTTTTCATTTCCAGACATGGACAGGAGTAGACAATGTCCGCAACATCTCCCCTTTACGGAACAACCCGCGACGGTCTCATCGCGGCTCTGGTCGGTGATCAGGCCTTCGCCATGGTCACAAACGAAGCCGGCTCTTACCTTGTCAAGGCCTGGGGCCTGGGGCGACCGATCGAGGATTGGACGATCGCCGACTTCCACGATCGGCGAACCGATCCGGTCGACGAGGCCGGCTTCCAGCGCACAGTCGAGGAATGGGCGACCCATGTCGCTCAGCTGGCTGAGCTCAACCGCCGGACAGTCTCGGCTCGGACTTCGACGCCCTGGGGCCAATCGCAACACGCGGTGCTTTATGCCGCCGGGATCGTCGCCCATAGCACCGCAAGCCACGGCGGATTTGCGCTTTCGCCGGACCGCAACAGGCTCGTTGCGTCGAGTTTGCGCGCCGGCGACGGGTTTTACGAGGAGGATTGCGCCTGGGTCGCAGTGGCTGCAGCCTATCCCGATCTGTTCACAGATTTCGAAAAGCGCCATGCCGACGACATCTTGCGCAATGTCTACCCGCAGGCATGGGAAGCAATACACGGTCAGGTTCTCCAACCCGGAGAGTCCAGCGCCAAGGACCGCAGCCGCTTCGACCGCGACAACGCCGACCGGTGGGTGGTGGTCTCGGCCATCCAGTCCAGGCAGCATCCTGGCTTCGTCGAATGCATCGCCATGCTCGGTGGCAGGCGATCGACCGGTGGCCGCGCACCGGCGGACGAACAACGGCGCTACCTAGTCGATGAGGCGATCTACGACATCGGCGCATTCGGCTTCGTCATCGATGAAGCGCGTGACCGGCCATATGCCGGACCGTCGAGCTTCGTCGGCTGGACCGAGGCGTGAGATGCCGAGGCGAACCGCAAGGGCCGGTCGGTCCAACCGGGCTGGTCAACGCCTGAGGCCGGCGCAGAGGCGAGCCGATGATCGTCGCAACCGTCGCGTCAAGACCATGGTGGTGCGGGGCCGGTTTGTCTTTCGCAGATCTTCAAGCGTTGCCGCGGCGATTGCCTGGACCATCGAGCGCCTTGTGCACGACGAGCCGGCCGAACCGCAGTGAGATCTCGACCTATGCGTCGAGAAACCATCGGCGGACCGATCGTCTGCCGATTGTTCGCCGGGGCGGTGGCGCGCCGCGGCGGCGATGAGCGATGCCATCCGGTGTTTGGCAAAGACGTCGAGCAGCTTCCGGCTCAGTCCACGGGTTTGCTGCGGTCTGAACCGGTCGCAACCTGGTCAAAGGCCGCGTTCCGCGCCGCGTGGCGGCAGGATCGACGCGCGCTGCGCAAGGCGTGGCCGCGTTTGCTGCAGACCGCTGCGCGGCCCGCATCCTCCGCATCCTCACCTCGCTCGAGCGCATCGACCTGACCTTGGGCCAGGCCGCTTGCCCGGTTCGTGTCGACCGCACCCGAGGGACAGGGCCGGAAACCGGCAGCCCCGGGCTTCGCTCAACCACACACAAGGACGTCGATCATGACATCGCTCAACCGCTCTTCCAAGGCCCGCCCCGCCGCACAACGCGCCACCACCCTCGAAATGGTTCGCCATGCGTGCCCCGACGCGCCGCAGGCAACCCGCATCTGCGAAAGCTTCGGCCTTGCCATCGTCGACAGCGACGGCATCCGCGAGCTTCATCGCAGCCAACTCATCGACAGCGCCGACGCGCTGAAAGAGGGCCTCGCGGAAAAGGCCATGCAGATCCACATGCAGCGCATCGTCGGCTCCTTCGTCGGCTCGGCCTATGGCGCCGGGCAATTCTACAGCCGCGCGGTCACCGAGGCGCGGGACCTCACCACCAAGCTCTCCAATGACGATCGCAACGAAGATCTCGATGGCCCGGTTGGCTTCGACAGCCGGGCGCAGCGCAAGCGAGAATTTGCCGCCGACATGGGCTTGCAGGCGCACGTGCTCCGCATGGCGGCAGAAGGTGCCGTCTCGGCCTACGAAGACATCACCGGCGATACCTGGAAGCCCTATGAACGCGCCGGTTCCACGGTCATGGCGCTGTCGATCGACCAGAAGGCCGCGTCGCTGCAAATGTCGGCCTTCGATTGAACCGAAGGGGCGCAAGCCCCTTCCTTCGTCGGACAAGAGCCGGCGCGTTTCTTACGCGCCGGCTCTTCTCGTTTTGAAAGCCAGGTCGTGCCGATCGCGGTTCGTCCCGGTGTGCGGTCTAGCGTCGCCGGAGATAAACGGTCGCAACGGCCAAGCCGTCCTCCACTTCGTTTCGGCCCGTCCGCCAGGGTTCCGACAGCCAATCTTGTCTCTCAGCGGGTGCGCCGCCTCCGCCTGCCGCTTGAGCGACCGCCGTGACGAACCGCGATAGGCGCGGTTTGCAAAGGTGAGGACAGGACGATGAAGAAGGACAAAAGGACCAACGAACAGCGGCTGGACGTCTATGCGCGCATCACGGACAAGATCACCGCCGCGTTGAATGAGGGCGTGCGGCCGTGGGTGCAGCCTTGGAACAACAAGCAGCATCTTGCCGGTCGCGTGTCGCGGCCATTACGCCACAACGGCGAACCTTATTCGGGCATCAATGTGCTGCTGCTCTGGTCTGAAGCCATGGCCCGGGGCTATGCCGCGTCGACCTGGATGACATTTCGTCAGGCGCAGGAGCTCGGCGCATGCGTCAGAAAGGGGGAGACCGGCTCGATGGTGGTGTATGCCAACCGGATCAGCAAGACCGAGACCGATGGCGCGGGAAACGAGATAGAGCGCGATATCCCCTTCTTGAAAGCTTACACTGTTTTCAACGTCGAACAGATCGACGATCTGGGGGACCGGTACGCGGATGCGCCCTATGGTGGAACCGCTCGACCGATCGACAGGATCGCGCATGCGGACGCATTCTTCGCGGCCACCGGTGCTGTCATCCGGCACGGCGGCGACAAAGCCTTTTACGCGCCGGGGCCGGATATCATCCAGATGCCGCCGATCGAGACATTCCGGGACGTCGAGAGCTACTATGCCACGCTCGCGCACGAAAGTGTGCATTGGGTCGGTGCCACCCACCGGCTCAATCGTGATCTGTCGCGATATACGAAAGACCGCACGGAACGTGCGCGCGAAGAGCTGATCGCCGAACTCGGTGCCGTCTTTCTCGCCGCCGATCTCGGCATCGTACCGGAAATGGAACCCCGCCCCGACCACGCCAGCTATCTCGCCTCGTGGCTCTCGGTCTTGAAGAACGACAAGCGCTTCATCGTCCAGGCCGCCGCTCAGGCGCAGCGATCCGTGGCCTTTCTTCACGATCTGCAGTCAGAGTCACGACGGGATGCAGCCTAGTCATCATTTTAAGACGCATGCCGACTGTGTCGGAAACAGTCGCGTCCCCTTTGGGGCCGCGTGTCTCTTCTCTCTCTGACGTCCTATTCTACTCCAGCAAATCCGGCGTCAAGGACGGCGCGGGCTCCCCCAATTTTGCCGCAAGCGACAAAATCGGTTCCCCGCTTGCAAGCCGCGTGCGCGGTCCTTGACCCCTCTTTGCCAAGGAGTGGCCGATCTCCGTCATCAAGATGAAGGAGATCACATCATGACATCAAACGCTAGCCTGATGCTGTATACCGAACTCGCCGGCTTCCGGCTCATCGTCCTTGCAAATCGCCTCGGTTGCCGTAGCGCTTTTTCCCGAGAGCTTCATGAGCGTCTGATCGACGGACTCGACGCCGCTATCGATCGGGTTCGCACCATTATGGACTTGGAGCGGAAAGTTCTCGTCGCTGACGAATTTGCCGCTTTCCAACTGGAGGGCGAGATCGAGATATTCGGGCGGTTCACAATCAATCTTCTGGATGAGATCGACATCGACTACGACACGCACGAATACCGCCTCGATGGGGGTCGCTGGATCAGCGCTGTGGCCGTCGATGACACGGGTGTCGATATCGATTATCCCGAGCTGGTTCCGTTGACCGACGAAGAGCTTGGCTCCTTAGCGCCTGTTATGAGGGACATTGTTCGGCAGACGGGAATTGCCATCCATGCCCGTCGGCTTAGGGGCGCGGAACAGGACCTACAGCTTCCGATCCAGGCCATGCAGGATCTGCCTTGGCTGACATAAATCAGCCCTCGCAGGGACGGGCATCTGGCGCTCGTCCCTGCACTTGACGATCCGAACGCCACCGCCGATTTAGATTGCATGAATCGCATAGAATACGTATTGTAGGTAACTCACAATGGAGGCTTTACGATGAAGCAGTTTACCTTTTCAGACATGAATCGCGCTTCGGGCGAAATCCTCGAGGCGGCCCTTGTCGAACCAGTGAGCCTGACCAAGCGGGGCAAAGACAAGCTGGTCATCCTGACCGCCGAGCAATACCGAAGGCTCATCGGCCGTTCGCACACGCAAGCCTATGGATTGCTCGACGCGCCGGAAGACATTCATCAGGAATTGATGACCGGGCTGGACGATATCATCGGGACTGACAATGCTTGAGCCTGGGCAGATCGTCCGGTTTTTCTATCTGTGGAACCGCGAGGCTGCCGCTGGAGAAGAGTCGGGCCGCAAGGCAAGGCCCACTTGCGTCGTCGTTCGCACGCTCGCCGTGCCAGGCGTTGTGTTTCTCTTCCCGATCACGTCTCAATTGCCCGGAACTGAGCGGGTGTCGCTTGCCATCAGTCAGATGGAGTGTCGTCGCGCCGGACTGGATTTCCCCTGCTGGATCATTCTCGACGAATATAATCGGGTAGAGCTCGACAAGGCATTCGACTTCGAGACAACAAAGCCGATCGGCACCTTCAGCCCTGCCTTTCTCAAGACTGTCGCCAGCACCGTCAAACAAGCGGCTGCGGCCCGAAAGCTCGCAGGTGTCGCGCGCTCGTGATGGTGATCGCCTTGCCTAAAGGCGGGCGGGATCAATGCGGCGGCGATAACATTGTCGCTGCTGGTGTCGCGCCTCTATCGCCATTGCCTTTCCTTGATCGTGCGCAAGGCGCACCCACTGCGGTCTCGATGGGGCATGTCTGACCGAAGGCCGCCTCACGCTGTTCGGCTCGATCGGCATCCGCAACGGCCGGCTCGTTTTCTTCCCCTGGCCGCTACGCGTCCATTCCTCGCGAAGCAAGAAAGCCTCGGCCCATGGCCGTCCTCCACTTCGTTCCGGCCTTTTCAGGTGCGGGCCGATCGCCCCCGGTCTGATCGACAGCCATCGAGGTCGCGATGGGCGCGGCCCGAGCAATTGAAAAGGAACATAACAATGGCAACCATCGGCTCTTTCACCACTTCGGAAAACGGCTTTTCCGGCACCATCAAGACCCTCAACCTCAACGTCAAGGCCAAGATCGTCCGGGTCGAGCGCAGCTCGGAAGACGCTCCCGACTTCCGGGTCCTGGCGGGCAATGTCGAGTTCGGCGCAGGGTGGCAGAAGCAGGCCCGCGAAACCGAGCGCGACTACATCTCGGTCAAGCTCGACGACCCGAGCTTTCCGGCCCCGATTTACGCGACGCTCACCGAAGTCCAGGGCCAGGAAGGTCTGCAGCTTATCTGGTCGCGCAACACACGCCGCTAAGCATTCGCAAAGCCCCGCTCGATCCGAGCGGGGCTTTCGTCATGTCACTTGTTGAGTGCATCCTTGAGCGCCTTGGCTGGCGTGAACGCAAGCTTCTTGGCGGCGGCGACCTTGATGGTCGCCCCGGTCGCCGGATTGCGCCCCTCGCGCTCCGGCGTGTCCTTCACTTTGAATTTCCCGAAGCCCGGCAGGGATGTTTCGTTGCCGGCAATCGCCGCCTCGGTGATGGCAGCAATCACTGCCTCAACCACAGCCTTTCCCTGAACCTTTGTCAGGCCATGTTCGGTGGCAAGCTTGTCGGCGATTTCGTTTGTTGTCGTCATGTCCTAGTCTCCGCATCGTCATCAATGTCGGAATGAGTGACAGCCAATCGGGGCGATGTCATTGTGTTGACGCCGCAAACCGCGCCGAAACCCCCGAGTTTCCACAGCTTGTGCGTGGGCGATAGCCCCTTTTGCGCTTTTCACAAAGCAATTCGAGGAACAGTTCGACTGCCTCATCCTCATGCTCGAACATATGAACCTTCTGTTGGCCGCGGCAACCGATACGGCCCCAGCAGCGCAAAAGCGACGCCTGTCCGAACAGGGTCGGCTGGATCGACAGCGCATAAAATCGCGCCATGTTTTTGGTCGCATCGATCCGCTCGACATAGAGATGATAGGGCTGGGCAATCATGGTTACAGAATCGCCTGTTGGGGAATCTGCGTCCAATGAGAGTTTTGAATCGGTCGCCGGGGATCGATTCATGCCAGTGATATCGACCGAGGGCTAGATCATCCAAGAGGGAAGGGCGGCATATCGCCTTCGGCCACACGCCAGACCCATGGTTCGACATCGGGGCGTGCCGCGATCATCTCCGAAAGCGCCACCTCGAAATCTTCGTCGGCATCCGGCGGCACGATATAGAGCGCTGCCGGCGACGGCCGGCGATGGGGCAGGGTGGCCGCTGCGATCGGCTGCATCGATGACAAGTTGAACCGCAGGCCCTTGACGCTTTTCAGACTGAGCCGCGACAGAGCTTCGACCAGCCGGTGCTCGTAGGCATTCTCGATCGGCAGCCATTGCTCGCTTGTCGACACCAGGGCGATCTCGTCGACACTGGCAAGCCCGGACTGCGTCATCCCAAACGTCGCGACAACGACAAGATGGAACCCGTCATTGGCCTGCCAGAGTTCCAGCTCGGCAGCATAACGCTTCTGCAGCCGCCGCCACACGCCTTCCTCGATCATCAGCGGGAAGCCCGGCATATGCTTAACGACGATCTTCTGGCCGCTGCGGGCTGATGCAAATTCCTTCACCTCTCCGATCAGCAACATCAGCTTCCTCGGCCCAGCCGACGGCGCGCGTATATCTGCAAGCGCAAGCGCGCGTCGTTGTTCGATGCCCGCCTTGTCATCCAGTCGAAAATTCTCAGGGACGAACAGGCGCTCCGAAAGTGCTGCACCTTTGACAGTCATCGTCGCGGCGGCGTCCAGGAGATGGCTTCGCACCTGAAACCAGTGGCGCTTGCCGGCCCAATGCGCCGTCCACTCGGTCAACCCGCCCTGATGCCAGAGATAATGAAGCAGCCCGCGCAGCGACAGTTTCCTGGCCTCATTCTTGACCGGTGCCTCACTCTGTCCCGGCGATCCCACAGTTTTTTGCGCCCCGCGCTTCGACAGTGAGAAATCCAGTTTCAGCGCCGCCAAACCATTTGCCGGATCAAGCTGGATCGCTCCACCAATCAACGGGCCGAGGCCCGACAGCTCGTAGGGCGGTTCGTAGGATTGGCATTGCGGGTCATGGTCGGAGCCCGACAATGGCATACGCTTGACGAGAAACTGCTCGCCGATGCGCGCGATATACATCGCCGCCCCCTCGTCGCAGCACAGGCAGACCGGTCGCTGCCGTGTCCGATGGGCTTCCTTCAGGATCGCCCCGAAGGCCGGTTCCTCCTCCGTCACGATGGCCTGGCCTATTCGATAGCGCCTGCTCATAGCGACGTTGCCTCCAGCCAACCCCGCGGTTGCCGCGGCCTCTCGGCATGGTGCCACACGAGAGAACACCCCTGTCTGCTGAGATCTGCCAGTGTGGCGGAAGGACAATGCCGCCTCAAGGTCACGCGGCCCCTCCAATTTTGCCTGCGCCTTGCTCCGACAAAATCGGTTCCTCCGCGCGCCGGCTCCGCCGGTCGCTGGCGCGAACCTTGACCCGTCATCGTCCTTCCGCCGCGTCGTTTCCATCTTTCACAAACGTCAAGGAGACGAAGATGACGATCGAACAGCACATCGAGGAACTGCGCGCCGAGCTTCGCAACGCAGTCGACCGCGACGAACGCGGCCAGATCGAGGCGGAACTGGCGGCCGCAGTCGCCGAACTCGACGCCCTCCTCGAAAACATGGTCCCTGACTAGGGGCCAGATTTTCGCCCGGACTGCGATCCCGCCCCCGGATCGACCGGCGCCGGTATCGTCGAGCCCCCTCAATAGTCATTCTCCTTCAGATAATAATCGAGCGCCGCTTTCACCACCGCAGTCATTTTGAGGTCGTTCTCGGTGGCCGCACGCTGCAGCCGCGCTTTCAGCTCGTAGTCGAGAGCAATGTTGACGAAGAATTTGACATTGCGCTGCTTGGACCGCTTCAGATTCTTAAGGCTGTAACGCGCATCCTCCTGCGCGATGGCACGCGTCTCCGCCGTTTCACGGCGTTGCTTCTCACTTGGCTTCGGCAACATAGAAGTTGCCCCCGTCTCAACCGGGGCCGACACGGGCGGCGTCGCGCTGGCAGACGGTTCAGAAGGGCGCTCCGCTTTACGGGGCGCAATCGACAGATCCGACAATCCAAGCCCTGCCTTGCTCATGTTTCACCCTCGGGGCGCTCAGCACTCCTGGAGAGCTCGATCTCGTCGACCAGCGCCTGAACCTCAAATCTCGCTTTTCGGACCGGGTCCGTCAGCTCTTGCATTTGCAAAGTGCCAAGTCCGTTTTGGATCTCACGGTAGATATTGCGCTCGAACAGCTCGGTATCGAGCAATCGCGTTCGATAGTCGCCGGCGACAAGGCCGGCGACGAAGGGCCGGATATAGCGATAAGCCTCCAGATTCCGACCCGGAATAGAGATACGGGTGCGGACATTAATATGATCGATGGAAAGGCCGAACCGGTCATTGATCTCGTTGACCGCAGCGACCGCCTGTCCTGCGGCCTCCAGTTCCTTGATTGCAGGCTGGATCGGCGACATCACCAATTCGGCCGAATGGATGATCGTGGTCTGCAAGGTACTGTCGACGCCTGGAGCGTCGATGATAACGAGATCGAATGCCCGCCCCAGATTGTCGATCGCCTGTTCGATCGATCGCTGCGTTGACGCGACGGTCACTTCGAGATTGTCAGGGACATTGTCCTTCTCGGCACATAGACGCCACCAGCCGGACAGGTTCTGCCGATTGTCGGCATCAATCAGAAGAACGCGCTCGCCACGCAGTGCGTACTCCCCGCCGACCAATGTCACGAGCGTCGTCTTTCCAGCACCGCCTTTGTTACTCACTGCTGCATAGGTTCGCGTCATCTCATCCGTCCGCATTCATCATTCGAGCAGCTATTGTGCTTCCAAGACAATCTCTGAGGCAAGCAAAAAATGAATACATATTGTTCATTCAGAATTGGGCTTATTTTTTCCAATGCGTTCGGCTGCTACAATGTGGAATATATTCCACACGCCACTAAGCTATCTCAGCTGTGTAGTGCTGCAATGTAGCGAGTGAATGCAGTGCCATACAAAGCACTGATAAAAAGTGATTAATTTGCATTTCTCCGGTGTTGGTTTGATGTCGCTGGGTTCGATGTCACCCGGTCTGCCGTCATTGATCTAACACCGCGTTGAAACTCTTCGGGTCGAGCTGCCGCATCTACCGAGTGGGTTGGAGCTTGAATAAATGTTACCGATACGGTAATGGTAGTTTTGGCAGGATACGCAAATTTGTGATACAAATTTGCTGACGATCGACGGACGAGCCGTCGATGCGGCCTGCGGCCGCTCCAAGGGAAGGTCAGATGGGTTCGTTTGCGAGCGTTGAGATGAGGCGGGAGCGCAGAGACAAGGTCGTTCATGCGCGTTTCAGCGCGACCGAAATCGAACGGATCGAGCATGCCGCGCAAGCTGCCGGGATGACGGTTTCGGGGTTCTTGCGCTCCCTGACGTTGGAGGGTGCAGGGGTGCGTCCATTCTTTTCCGATGCGGACAGGGCGGTACTTTCCTTGCTGCTGACTGACATCAAAGCCGTCGGCGTCAATCTCAACCAACTGGCCCGAGCACGCAACAGAGGTGAAGCGGGTCAGTCGCAGGAGGAGAAAAAGGTGATCGATGATGTTCAGCGTGCCGTCGCGATCGTGCTGTTCGAACTGCAGGCCTTTGCCGAGCGGGGCGCTCGTAGGCGCGTTGGGAGCGTGTGATGGAAATTTTTCTTGGCGCGTTCACGGCTGAATGGGAGCAACGCAAGGCAGCCTTTCTCCATGATCTGACGCTCGGGCGTCGCACTTTGCCGGAAGAGGATGAGCGCCGCCGCCGGGGAGGGGGTGTCGCGCCGGCAGGGCCTACCGGAATGGCAAAGCCATCGGCCTTTCGATTTCGGAGGGGTGGAGAGGGCCGTCCAGACAGCGTCCAGCGTCGCGCTGATCGGCCCATGCGCACACGCTTTGCCAGCCTTGCCTCGGGGAGCCAACCGGCCGTGGTCAAAATGGCATCGTTTGGCGGCGGGTCGAGACTTGGTGCGATGATCAATTATGTCTCCCGCAATGGCGCCGTTGTGGTCGAGAACGAACGTGGCGATCAGCTTCGTGGCCGTGATCAACTCTCCGCCGTCGGTGATGAATGGGATCACCTGATGAAGAATCGGGCCGAGAGCCGGGATATTGGCCTCTTCAAGATCTCGCTCGCCGATGACGGCCGCGCTGACGACGACCTCTTTCACCGAGCTCGTGAGATTGTGAAACACGGCTTGGGGGACCGCGCCTTCGCGTTTGCGGTCACAGCCCGCGCGGATGGAAACGGTTTCGACATTGACGGCGTGACCGTGCTGAGGAGTGCCGACGGTGAGCGACTGACGGCGGACGACAAAGCCGCGGCGATCGTGCGGGGCCGCATCAAAAGCGAAAACGCGGAGTTTCGGTTCAAAGGCTATGGCAACGGTACGGACTATGGCACGAGCCAGGTACGCTCGTTGGTCGCCGCGCATGGCGGCAAGGTGCAGGACGAGCAAGGGCGCGTGATCACCGATAACAAGCAGGCCGGCGATCTCGTTCAACTCGAATGGCGAGACCAGCTTCATAGCCGCAAGCCGCGCGATGTCATGCATCTGATCCTCTCGGCGCGCGCGGGCACTGACACGACTGCTTTCCAAAATGCGGCTCGGGAGTTCCTAGGAGAGCAGTTCCCCGGCCATCGATACGTGTTCTCCCTGCATGACGCAGCAAGCGATCCCAAGGCGGAGGCGGAAGGGGGCAAGCGTCCGCACGTACATGTCCATGCCATTGTCGCGATGCGGTCCGATGCCGGTGACCGGGTCGAGACGACCATTCCAGCCTTTCGTCAGTGGCGGCTTGTCATGGCCGAGAAGGCGCGTGCACATGGCATCAATATGGAAATGACTGATCGCCGGGATCGGGCCAGCGCGCCCAGCTATTCCAAAAACCAGGTTCGACCGATGAACACAATCGGTCGCACACAGCACCGAGGGACGAGTGCTGCAGCGGAACGGCGCTACCACGCGAAACGAGATGATTGGTCCAGCCATTCAGCGACGGCCCGTAGCCAGGTCTATATGCAGAAGGCACGCAAAGAGTGGCAGGAAATCCGGAATTCTCGGACGTCTGTCGCGCAGCACGACTTCATTCGGTCGCAGATCGTCCGGCTGGAGGATGCCAGAGCCACAGGTGCAAGGCGCGATCCAGTTAGCCACGAACTTGGAAATTCCGGCTCGCAATTTCGAACACATTTGGTAAAGTTGGCAGATCTTGTTTCTGAGGGTGACGACATGCGCCACATGACGCGACCAGAATTCGAAGCATATGAAAAGCGGGTCGAGACCGCACTTTTTCAGGCGGAGAAAACCATGCCGCCCGAGGAGCGAAAGGATTTCGAGGAGATTGCAAAGGCGGCGCGCGAGCATGTCAATGTTCGCCGTGAGATCGTCGAACTGCTCGAGGTCCGCGGCCAGCATGGAGTCTCGGAGCACCGTTCCCAGGAACCGGCCGCCGATCGCCAGCGAGATGATATTCAGCGTTGGAATGACGCGGTTGAGAGACACGGTTTCGCGGTGGCCCATGCTGCGAACAAAGCGCTTCTCGATATGGAGAGAACGCGGGAAGCGATCGAGAGGGCTGCCGCGGAAAGGCCTGATGAAGTAATGGCTTTGAAGAAGGAGCTGGAAGCTCAAATCACCAAAACGGCAGAACTCGGCGCGTCAGGCAATGCCATCATTCGCGAGGTCGCGGAATTCGATGACGACCTGAAAGCCGCGCTGCAGGCGCTTGAACGTGATCGTCAGAGGCGTGAGGACGAAAAGCCCCCAAGAGCTCAATCCGATGAAGCTGCCAGTGCCAATCGCGGTACGCCCCATGAAGAACGAACACAGGCCCGGCCTGTCGATCGCGATGCCCAAGGTCAAGAGAGTCCGAGAGACACCGGCTCACGGCGAGAAACCGGCGACACGACCAAGAGCGATCCCGCGAAACAGCATGTTCCTCGCCTGGAAGAAATTCAACGTGAGGCGGACGAGAAAAACGGACGCGACCAGGATGATCGCGAACGGTAGGAGACAGTGTCATGCGTGACGAGAGACGGATCATCGTTGTCGAGGAAGACCGCAAGAGAAGCGACGGCGTGGCCGGCGTATTCGGCGTTATTATTTTTGTTGTCATGGTACTCGCACTTGTCGATCACGGTCTCACGGTGGCATGGGGATACCTCGCATCGTGGTTCAACTAAGATGAATTTGAGTGTGCCCGGCGGCGTCGTAAAACATGGTTAGACGATCATAGAAACCGTGACCCACCCAGCTACCCGTATCATAGAGCTCTATCGACGTCATGCCGGTGCGTGGACATCCGCGCGGGGCGTCGTGCTGTCGGAACGCGCATGGATCGACCGGTTCGTTCACCTGCTGCAGCCCGGGGCAACGGTACTCGATATTGGATGTGGATCAGGTATTCCGATCGCCAGTTATATTGTTGGCAGAGCTCACGCCGTTACCGGTGTCGACGGTTCACCGGAAATGATCGCGCTATTCCGATCCAATCTGCCGGAGGAAATAGCGGAAGTTGCGGATATGCGCTCGCTGAATCTGGAGCGGAGATACGGCGGGTTGATCGCTTGGGACAGCCTCTTTCACCTGACGCCACATGATCAGCGCATTATGTTCTCCATTTTCCGCAACCACTCGGAAACAGATGCGCCACTTCTGTTCACAAGCGGTCCCGCTTTTGGTGAAGCGATCGGCACGCTGGAAGGGGAACCACTTTACCACGCCAGCCTTGATCCTGATGAATACCGCCTGCTGCTCGATCGGAATGGCTTTGATCTCGTGGCCCACGTTGCGCAAGACCCTGACTGCGGTGGGCGCACGATTTGGCTTGGGCGTCAGCGGAAGCTATAAGCGACCGTTTTCCAGCTGACATTTGCGATATCGCAGCCTTTCACGTTTCTTAGACAAGTCCGACCTCGGCGGGATCCGGGACAGTCTGCTTTAAAATCTCAGCGATGCTTTGTCTGCTTCGCGGTAAGACACCTTCAGACCGTGTCAGCTTTGCGTCGATCGTCGCGCGCAGGTGCTCGGCAGTGGGCTTTAGCCGCGCCTCGATCTTTTCGGCGGCTTCGTCTTTCGGGCCGGCCGGTCCTTGAGTGAAGCCAAAATCCGGATTGTTTCCATCCTTCCTGTTCGGCGCCAACTGTAAAGCCTTGGCGACGACAACCGGGATTTCGGTATCAGGCGCCAAGCCGGGAGCTGGTCCACGATCCTCAGCTGATAGCATCGAAATACCCCCATAGTTCTCAGCAACCGCCGGGACCTGCAACAGGGAAACAAGTTCCGCGTCGGGGACGGTAGGCTGGTTCTCAGCAGCGTATCGTGCTGTGGCCTTGAACTCACCTACCTCGTGAAACCGGAGCTTTTGTCCAAATATAGCTCGCTGCCCTTCGACGAGCAGGAGCATTCGGTCCTCCGGCATCTGACGAACCTCCTGTGGCATCATCAGGTCGCGTTCGCGAATCTGTTCAACCTTCGTCCGCCGCGGCAATCCCATCAATTCCAAAGTTCGAGACTCCGACTTATAGCGGATGGTCTTCTTGCCAAGCGCGCGAGAGGCGTACTCTGCCGTGGCCTGGTCATTGGCGCCGAGAACGAGTTGCAGACCGCAATTGCCGAGAAGGGAATGACGAGACGTCTCTCCGTAGATCTCATCCAGGCTTTTGAGGTCCTGAATGATGAAGGCCATCTTGATGTTGTAGCCAGCGACATAAGGGAGCTTGTTCATGATCTCATCCATCCTCTTAAGCTGGCGAAACTCATCGAGCAGAAAATAAACGGGCAGGGCGCCCGGATCGAATTCTCGGGTCAGCAGATCCATGCTCTGTTGGACAAAAAGGGTGAGGAGTGGCCGCAGGATTGTCACATCGCTGATGTTCGGTGCCAGATAAATCGACACTGGCCGCCGGCGCATCGAAGCGAGATTGATATCGGTGACATTGGTCGCAGCGATCACGCGTTCATTGCGAAACGGTTGCATCGCCTTTTGGATATCGAGCAGCGCCGAGCGCGCCGCCCGTTCATTGAGGGAAATGTAGGCGTTGAAGCTGTCGGTCGTGAACCGCGAGAGATCCGGCTCCTTCTCTTTGATCAGCTTCATCAGGGCCTGCAGGTCGACGCCTGCGTTGAAGATACTGTTGACCTCACCTAGGTTGCGACGGTTTCTGTAGTGGCTGCTTTCCAGCACATAGCTGATGACCCCGGCAATGACCTGCTGAGCGGTTCCCTGCCAGACGGCATTGTCTGAGCCGAGCGTTTCCGGAATGAGAATGCTCGCCATGTTCTGGATGTCGATCGTGCGGCTGCCGCGATCTGGCCGAACGAAGTCCATCGGGTTCCAACGATGAGTCTTTGATGCCCCCGGCGAAAACAGGAAGACCTGGTGCCCGTTCGCCTTTCGGTAACCCGCGGTCTGCTGATAGATCTCGCCTTTAAGATCGGTGACAACCATCGATCCTGGGAACTTCAAAGCATTTGGGATGACATATCCGACGCCCTTTCCGGACCGGGTCGGACCGATGACCAGGTGATGCCGATCATCAAGCCGTCGCAAGATATTGCGACCCATTCTGCCGAAGATGTGACCGTCCTTGCGAAACCACTTCCCCTTCCGGATAGAGCCAATATCCTGAAACGCCGCGTCTCCAAGTGGGTTGGAAGGACGGCGCAGCCCAAAAACTCCTGCTCCCGTGGCAACGGCAATCGCGGGAACGAGAGCTCCCGCCGCGGCAACCTGAAGTGCTCGGTTGCCTGAATAGAGCCAAAATTGCTGTAGCGGCGCAAAAGGGTTGGCTGTGACGGTCAGTTGGAGGACACGGCTATCCTTGTAGACGAACTGCAGGATCAGGGCATAGCCGATGATCCAAACCGCAACGCCGATAAGCGCGCAAAACAGCAGATAAGCGGCGAGATAGGTCCTGCTCATGCCGTATGCCTTGCGTAGTAGATTTCGGAGACGCCCCTGCGGCCGCCCTCTCGTCTTAACTGGATGACGATCGGGATGACCATCTGGATGTAGGACATGAGATCCTGCTTAGAGTAGCCTGCCGACATTCCGCCTTGCTGCACCATCATCGCAAGTTGCTCGTATGCGCCAAGGGGTGTGTCGGCATGAACCGTCGACATGCTGCCGGGGTGACCGGTATTGATAGCTCGCAAGAAGGCGAAGGCCTCGGCCCCTCTTATCTCGCCGACAAACAGGCGATCGGGCCGCATCCGCAGCGACGCCTCCAGCAGCGACTGTATCGTGACCTGCGCCGTACCCTGATCGCCGCGCGAAGCCAGGAGATGGACGGCGTTCTTTTGCGGCGGGAAGAGTTCGCGGGTGTCCTCCAGAGTCAGGATGCGCTCGAACGGGTCGATCGTCTTGAGGCACGCATTGAGAAAGGTTGTTTTTCCGGTGGACGTTCCGCCGCTGATCAGGATCGAGACGCGATGCCGGATGGCCGATCTGATGAACTCGTAAATGCGCTCCCCCCGCAGATGCTCAATGAGCGCCTGCTCGACATCGGTAAGGCCGCCTACTGCAACAGATACCTTCTCCAGCGAACCATTGTCCCGGTACTCTTCGAGCGTGAAGTCACTCGTCACCTGCTTGCGGATCGAGATGGCACCACCGTCGGCGGCTGCCGGCGGCAGGACGATCTGGATGCGCTCACCCGTGGGCAGCGCCGCGGAGAGGATCGGGTTTGCGCGACTGATAAACTGATGCGTCGTGCCTGCGACACGTTCCCCGATATTTTCAATCTCGGCCGTTGTCAGCGCTGGGATCTCATAGTGCTCCATAACATCGGCGCCCAAGCGTTCAATATAGACGTGCCCTGGTCGATTGACTGAGATCTCGACGACGCTCGGGTCGGACAAGAAAGCCGAGAGTGGGTCGAGTGCCCGCTGTAGAAAGTAGTAGGGGCTGTTGTCAGCGGCTTTGATTTTGACGGATGCCTCGCTCATGCTTGATTTCCTTCAGCGCTTCCTCGACCGGATCCGCATACATCGCGGAGAAGTCCAGATCCTGGCGGACGTAGACGAAGATGCGCTCACCCTGGTGAACGCTGATCGTCGGCGGTATCTTGAGGTTCTCCGCGAGCGCCTGGTTGGCCATATCGGAAAACGTCTGGGCGATCGTTTCGCGCGCGAGTTCGGCTGCACGGTCAGAATCGGAATCGCCGTTCCCGCTGCTCGAGTAGGATCCACTGCCGTAACCGGTCAGGTAGGAGGAGCCGGCGCCGACAATCGAAAGCAGGATTGCCGATCCGAAACGTTCCCGCCATTTGTTGTCGACAAGCCCGGTCATGCCGGAACGTCCCAGGCTGTCCGTGCCGATGCTATTGAGGCGAACCGTCACCCCGTCGTCTCTTAGCAACCGCGTCCAGATGACAAAAATCCGTTTCTGTCCACGCGTGACCTCGGACTGGTATTCCCCGATGAGCCTTGTTCCGGTCGGGATCAGAATGCGTCGCCCGTCAAAGGAATAGACATCCTGTGAGGTGATGGCGCGGATCTGCCCTGGCAAGTCGCTGTTGATGGCTGTTTCGAGGATTCCCGGGATCAAGGTTCCTTCAGGGATCATCGCGTCGATGCGATCAATCTGCCGTGCTTTGGCCGATCGATCGCCGATCGCGGAAGCGGACGCGAGAAACTTGCTGTTTCGATCTTCCCCGGCAACTGTTGGTCCGCCTTCGGTGCTGCCAGCGCCTAAGGTGTCGCGTCCATCGGCCTTGGTCGAGTCAATCACCACCTGCTTCGAGAGGAAACGTTTCGGAAATTCCTCGACCTTTTCAGGCTGGACGACTGGATGCTCATTTGTCTCGACGATGCCCGGCGGAGCAGGGACATCGAACTTCGTTGTATCCGAGGGCTCCTCCTTCTTCTCCTCGACCGGGGGATCAGGCAGCTTGATGATCGGCTCAGGCTCCTTTTCAGGCTCCTTCTCACCTTCGCGAAGAAACGATGGGGGGCGGAAGGTGGTGGTCGTGAACTCTTCGTCGCCTCTGACGCTCTCCGCTCTCCGCTGCTCAGGCGCAAACGCGACAACATAGGCGAGCGCTGCTCCGCCAAACAGAAGGGCCGCCCCTCCTAACAATTGCTTTCGGCGGGCGCGCTTGTCTCTGACGTCAACCTCGTCGCCAGCGAGCATCGCTTCGAGTTCTGGAGAGCGCTGCATCAGTTTCCGCTCCTTCGGCGTGTCTTTGCCTTATCATCTAGGCTCGGTGCCATGATGTCGGGATCGGGTGCCCCGAAGTCCGGCTTTCTCAGATTGAAGATGCAGGTCCACTGGTTGCCATCCCGCAACGTGTATTGGGTAGCGGTACCGTCGACGACAATGTAGTCGCCCTCGCGCCGGAAGTTCCGGAGGGTTTCTGAGAAGTCGGCGTTCACTGCAAAAATTGCCGGCACGGTCGCGCCGAACTTGAAAAACGTCTTTTTGCCGTCGTCGAACACCATTGAAGGCTTCAGTTTTCCGTCGCCTGAAAAGGAGTAGTCGATATTGACGTTAGCCTTGTCGATGCCCGCCATGTTGGGATTGGCGGCCCGTGCCTCGGCCTCCTTGCGCAGCGAGGCGTTGAGATCCTTTTCCGGATAGACAAAGCGGATGCCGAATACCTTCTTGCCGTCCTCAGGTGCATAGTCGTTGAGCTCGAGATAATAGATCCTCTTCGTGGTCACCACATTCATATTGGTGGTAACCTGTCTGGCTTTGGGTTTGACGAAGAGAATATTTCCCTTGTCCGTCGGCACCACATCCCAGCTTTCGGTATCGCCCAGCGCGACGGTCTCGAATTTTTCGTCCTCGTCGAAAATGATCATCGTCGAAATGCCATAGGTCGCGAAGACGCGCACAACATTGTTCGGCTGGTAAACGACGCTTGTGACGCGTGGATCAAGCCGGCCAGAAGCTGGTGTCTGCGCAGCGAAGGCAGTTGCCAAAGAATAGGTTGCTGCGAGCGCAGCAGCGAGCATTATGCGAATGATCATCAGCGGCCGCCCTCAGTCACAGTCTCCTGATCGCGGCGATAGTCGTAGACCTGGAACCCGAGGGGGTTTTCAAAACGCCATTCGTTGGTTGCCGGAGTGTCGGTATAGCGATAGCGAACGACGGCTATCCAATGCCGCGGGATCGATTCCGTTTCAGATTGCTCGACGGTCGTAAATCGGACGATCCCGGTACTGGAATTGGGAAAGGTGACCGACGCAATTTCGGTCGCCACCCGTTTGTTGCGCCCGTAGATTCTCGCGGGGTTCTGCAGATTGGCAGCGCTGTAAAGATCCTGCAACTGCCGGGCCGCGTTTCCCGTGGAGAGAAGGGCAGCAATGCCGAAGTTCTGCTCGATCGCAAAAGGATCATACCCTTCTCGCGAGCGGATGTAGCGAACGATATTGGCTTGGGTGATCGCCTGTTGCTCGGTCAGGTTGGTCGGCCTCGTGAGCCCGGTCTTGACTTCGACATAGCCGGTATTCTTGTCGACCTCGACAATATAAGGTTCGAAACTCTTCAGAGGCACGAGCATGGCGAGCGTCGCAAGGCTTACGAGCGTGATCGCGCCAAAGATGGTGGTGACGAACCATGCAAGCGCTCGTGATCGTTTGGCTTTCTTGACGACTTCCTGTTCCCAGATGTCGCCACTCTGGTAATAGGTTCGCAAGCGTTCGTCATTCGTCTCTGCCATTTCCCCTCATGCCCTTCGAATGTTTTGCACCTGCTCAAGCCGGCGTACTGTTTTGGGTGATCTTCGTTTGCATCGCCGCCTTGGTGCCGGAATTGTCGTTTTCCCCACCCGATCTGTAGCGGTCGCGAAGTGCCCGGCCTCCGCGGTAGGCCGCGCGGCCAGCCGAACCCGCACCTCGAGCGGTTGCCCATGGAGCGGTGATGCCGAATTTTTTCGCCATCCCCATGCCGAAAGATCCAACGCCCGACGAAACACCGCCCGCAATGCCTTGCCCAATCGACTGGACGTACAGCATGACGAAGGCCCCGGCGGCGCAGAGGAGCAAGAAGCCGGCGATATCGGCGAGAGTGAGGGTCCTTGAGCCGCTCGCGGCGTCGATCTTTGTCAACTCCGGGTTCATCGCGGCGATCAGGAAGGATGCAACGACATAGATGAACAGGGGGATCAGTGCGTAGGTAAGAACTTGGTTGAACCAGCCGACACCATAGCCACGGGTCCTCTCAAACAGCATGCAGGCGATGAAAATAGGCGCAGTGCCGATCAGGACCCACAACATGACCTTGGCCAGGATCAGGATCGCCAGCGCAACTGCGATGAAAATCCCCGCTCCAACCATGATCAACACGCCGATCATGCTGGGAAGGATAGAGAAGTAGCCCGATTGCTCAGCGAAGGCGGAAGCCGCCTGATTGGCGGTGCGCCAGATCTGTGAAAGTCCATTGGTGGGTTCGGTGATGCCGGTGCCGGAGGCAGCCAGGATCGCACGTCCAACGTCTTCGGGCGTATCATTGATCCACTGATAGAGCAGATTGTTGAAATTCGCCCACGAGCTGACGAGGGCGAGAATGATCATCATGCGGACAATGCGGCCGACAATCTCCGAAACGCCGATACGCGCTGTTCCCAGAAAGAGCTGCAAGCCGTAATAGGCCACATAGGCGACCAGCATGAGCTGCAGGAGCGGCATGATCTCCTGTCCGACCACAGTGTAGGCCTGCTCGGAAAAAGACGTTCCCGAATCCTCGATGCGCTGGAGCAGATCACCCAGAAAGTCTTCCATTGTCGCCCCTATTCCAAGCGTATCGCATCGAAGGCGGCGGCCGGGTCGTTGACACGACGCATTGATTCGCATCCCTGCCGAGGATCGGGCGCGTATGAGGAAAGTTCGGCGGGTCGTTTACAGGGAGCGGTCTTTTCCTTGACCGTTCCGCAGCTGGTGAGCAGAACAGCTACAAACAGGACGCGGAACGGCAGATGCCCTGGCGCGCCATTAATTGCCATAGGCGAGCGCTTTCTTGCTGTTCGAGATGTCGGTCAGCCGTCGCTGGTTGTCAGCCTGAAGAGACGACACCGCGCCGTTCATGACTCCGATCATTTCGTTGAGGGTCAGGCCGGATTGCACCTGCAACTGCGTGTTCTGGTCGATCGAGCCCTTGATGTCCTCGGCCGTGCCGATCTTCTGCCCGGCCGCCTCGAAAGCACTGCGTCGCGTTTCCGTCGCCTTCTGCGATCCGTTGATCAGGGCAGAAACGCCAAGCACTGTGTTGACCAGTTGCTCGTAGGATTTGTCGCCGGAGAAATCGCTGTTTTCCTTACCGGACAACGATTTCACCAACTGAAGGCCATTGATGAAGGTTGTCGCGACCTTGGAGATGTCACCACTCATACTGCCGAAGTTGGGAACGCCACCTTTGATGAGGCTGTCGAGAGACGGCATCGAGGCGACGCTGAAACCCTGACCAATGGCGAGGTTCTGAAGAGGTTGTGACGTACTGCCTCTGTCGCCAGTCACGGCCTTGAGCGTGTCCTGGACAGTCGTCAATATATTGGAGTTTGTGTCGAGAATCTTGGTCGTCGTTTCGGCTGTTTCCTTGGCAATGGCGTAGTTTTGTTTGTCGATCACCGGCACGTCAGCTTTGGCCACGCCAAGCGGTAGGAAGGCGAGCGCAGCAGTCACTTTCAACAGTTTCATGATTGGCTCCTATTGTGGTTGCAGCATGAGCTGCACGTTTGAGGCAGCTTCCCGTTTTTCGATGCAGGCTCGTTGCTGAGGATCCCAGATGAGGTTGAGTTTTGGATCGCACAGACCTGTGGTGTCCCTGGGCGTGCCCTCATCCTTGTCGTTCGACGCAGATTGCGATGAACTCGACAGGTTGGACGTCGTGGCGGCGTTGCGTGAATTGATGAGGTCAGCCATGGCGGTGCCGAGCTTGATGACGTTGTTCATCATTTCCAGATTGGCGTTGCGCACCGTGGAATTGTGGTCCCAACTGTCCTGGATGGTTCCTGTCTGGAGGCCCGCCAGTTGCTGATACCAGCTTCCGACGTTGGAGAGACTGTCGGCTGTGGCTGTAGTGGTGCCCATAGCGTTAAGCGTGGAGTTTCGCATGCCGGTATAGGCCATCTCGCCACCACCAAAATTTAGTGGAATGCCAGATTTGTCGGATCCGCCGAAGGCCGGGAGCCAATCCTGCGTGATGCTGCGCACATACCCCTGGGTTTCCTTAAACGGCGGGATGCCACCATATTTGTTGACGTTGCCGGCGCCGGAATTGTAGGCGGCGAGAGCCAGGGCCACGTTGCCGTTGTAGCGCCGCAGTTGCTGCTTGTAGTACCGGGCACCACCCCTCAGGTTTTCTTCGATATTGTTCTCGTTGACGCCAAGCTCGGCCGCAGTGCCAGGCATCAATTGCGCCAGGCCGGTCGCGCCCATGCCGGATTTGGCGCAAGGGTTGAACCGGCTCTCCTGATAAACCAGCGCGAGGAACTCGTTTTCATTGACACCCTCCTCTCGTGCGACGCGCCGCACCAGGCCGGAGATTTCGGAATTCTGCTCGGCGGCGCCAACCGGGTCGTTGCGACGGGAGGGCCGGTACATGGAGCAGGTGACCGAGGTGTTGATCGTGTGACGATCCTTGTCAGTCGTTTCGATTTTGCGTGTTGTCTCGTCGCGCGCGGTGTCTTCCTGCAGAATTGTATCATCGATAACAGGGACGTCGGCCCAGGCAAGACCCGGAACCTCGAACACCGCGACAGCAAACAAAGGAAGTGCAAATCGCTTCATGGCCATACCTCCCATCCGCAGAATGGAGGAAGCCAAGCGAGAGGGTCATCACCCAGCGCATCTCGTAGGCGCGCGCATTCCTCGATGCTTTCCTTGCGGCCGGACAGGACCTTGACCAAGTCCGGCATGGCGTTGAGATCAAGCCTTGCAATGACGCTGTCATTGCCGTGCTTGATCAAGAAAGTCCGCTTTTCCGGAGGTGTCGTTCGAATGAAGTTGAATTCCTTTACCGTCAGACCGAAGCGCCTGATGTAACTTTCTTCGTCAGCTCGGGGATTGGGAAAATGGATGTTGGTCGACGACTGCTCGATCAAGGTGTGCGACGCCGGCGCCCGGGCAATATCGGCGGCCGATTGCGTGCCAAAGCCGACGATGCCGTTCAGCTTGCGGATCGTTTTCATCTTGTCGACGATAAAGTCGCTGAACGTCGTATCTCGCAAAAGGCGCCAGCCTTCGTCCATGAAGATCATCACCGGCCGACCGTCGAGAAGCTCGTCCAGACGGTGGAAAATATACATGAGCGCCGGCGTCCTTAGCTCCTCATTGTCGAGGATGCTGGTCATGTCGAACCCGAATATCTGTCGTTCGGAGAAGGTGAGGACGTCATGCTGAGCGTTGAAGAGCCAAGCCTTCTCGCCATCAATCCATGGTCTCAACCGGGCGCTCAGGTCGTTGGGGCCGGCGCGGGCGCGGCCGATCAAAAGACCGGCCAGATTTGCAAGGTTCCTCTGCGCCGCCGGCTCCTGCATCAGCCGCAGCAATGCTCTTTCAAGAATGTCTTCCTCTTCCTGGTCGAAATCCTTGCCATCGCCGTGTCGGAGCATCGCCTTGAGCAAGCGAAGCAGGAACTCGCGGTTGGGTCCGTTGTTTTCAAGCTGGAGCGGATTGAACCCTGATGAGGTCCCGGGTGTCAGCACCTCGTAGGCGCCGTTCATGGCACGTACGAAGATCTCGCCGCCCCGGTCCTTGTCAAAGAACACAGCTTTGGGGGTGGGTTTGACGCGAAACGCTTGCGCCAGCAGAAAGGTCAAGACGACCGTCTTGCCGGAGCCTGTCGGTCCTGTCACCAGGAAGTGGCCGATATCCCTGCGGTGGAAATTGAACCAGTAGGGTGTCTGGCTGGTCGTCTCCAGAATGGTAATTGGTGTGTTCCAATGCATGCCGTCGGTCTGACCGCTGGCAAAATTGTGCATGGACGATAGACCTGCATAATTGGCGCTGGAGAGAAGCGCCTTTCGGGCGATGTAACTATGGTTGCCGGGAAGCTGCGCCCAGAAGCTGGCCTCGAGATTGAGATCTTCCCGCAGCCAGTTGATATTCATATCCGTCAGGCAGGCCCCGAGGTCTGAGACGGACTTGTTGATGCCATCGAGGTCGCGCGACAGGCATAACAGGGTCATGTGATGGAGGCCGAACACCGCCTCCTGGTTCATCAGGCTGTTCAGGGCAAAGTCGATATCGGTTTCGACATCGCTGCCGGCCTCATCCGAAGCTGCAATCTGGCGTTTGAGACGCGAAATGCGCTCCTGGGCGATCGGCTTGTCGGTGATGGTGAAGGACTGGGTCAGAATGAATTCGTGATTGACCTGTAGCAATCCATCCAGCATGCCAGGACCGGTGAAGGGAGGGTATTCCTTGATCGAAAGCATGGCGCCGAACCGATCGTCCTCCTTCACCGGTCCCTGCGCCTGCATGGTCCGCCGAGAGAAATGCAGCCGCGAGGTCCCGACGTAGTTGGAAATGCTCATCCGGGGCAGGCGCATGCGGCGGGGAATGCCGCAGCTCAGGATCGTCTGGAAGAACTCGCAAGGTTCTGAATAGGGTTCATCATTCCGATGAACGATGCCAAGTGGGCGTGCGGCATACTTCTGGAGATCCTTGCAGATGTTGCCGACAAGTTCTTCCAGCTCACTGACCGCTTCCCGCAACTGGTCGTCCGCCGCATCGCGAGACCCTGCCTTGTCGAAAAGGCGCCGCGCCTTGTCCCCGACTGCCAGTGCACCACGCATTCCGGACCGGATAACAGTCAAATAGAGTTCATTGGTGAACATGCGCTTTTCGCTCAATTGCGCCATGTAGCGACGATTGAGTAGGTCACAGAACGGGTTAGTGAAATCGCCGTCGAGATCGCTGTCGACCTGACGCCGGATCACAGTCGACCAAAGAGCAAAGCGGCTGGACCCGAGCGCCCTGATCATCGTGTTTTGCACGACGGATCGCATATTGAGTTCGGCCTGATCTTCAGTCTGAAAAAACAGCCCGTTGAGGCGAATGACCGAAAGCAGCCCGCCACTCTCCATCTTGACAACCGTGTCGGCGACATGCCGCAGGTAGGGGATATGCTTCGCCATCGGCTTTTCGCGGCTGAGTCTGTTGCCAAACCCGAGTTCTTCCCGAATGAGCTTCAACATGATCGTCACGGTCCGTAAGAGTTGGCACCCCAGAATGATTTGTTCGGGGTCTTGGGCGTCAGACGTGTTGCGACTTGCAGGACGTCGAGGATCCGGCTGTCCCAGCTGCACAGCGTGAAAAGGATCACGTAAGACACAGGTGCCGTCAGAAGGGCCCAAACGGTGTTTGTGGCGAGCCACGCGATGATCGTCAGGCCAATGATGATGACGACCGCCATGTAAGGAACGCCCCAGAGGGTCGGTGACCGGGTCAAGCCTATGATGAGGGGGGTCAGGGCCGGCTTGTCGTCTTCAAATTCTGCCATCGGTCAGTTCCCGACCGTCGACATCAACTGATCGACAATCGCTGGCGCTCCAAATACCAGCCCGATGCCAAGCACGACCGCGCCTGCCGTGAACCAGCTCAATCGACCGGCGAAGGCAAGGAACCCCAAGCCAATGACGGCGATGATCGCGACCAAGCGACCAAATGGGCCGGTGATGAAGTCAACCACCGCCTGGACGACGGTCTGCAGCGGCGCAAATGCCTGGTTGGTCGCCTGAGCCACAGCGAAGTCTGCCGTGATGAGCTGCGATACGAGGACAAAAGACATCACGCCGGCTACCCGGATCGCCCGCTTTTGGCTTGGAGAAAAACTGGTATTCATTCGACGTCTCCTTTGCTTTCAGAACTGCATGACGCCCTTGATGAAACGGCTGCCACGAGCACCGATCACATCACTGGCGATTTCATTGGCGGAGGGGGCTTCGTTGCCGGCGATATTTCCACGGGCTCGATTCTTGCGAGGGATCTGCAGACCCATTTGACGGTTGATGACCGCGGCGACGTAGCGAACGGTCTCGCCAAAGGGAGGCACGCCACCGTTGTCGTAGACCGCTTGTGCACCAGCATTGTATGCGGCGGCGGCAAGGATCGGATTTTTGAATTCTTCGAGCATCACTTTGAGGTGACGAACGCCGCCATCAACATTCGACGCGGGGTCGCAAATCTCTTTGACGCCGAGCTCGCTCGCCGTCGCGGGCATGAGTTGCATCGGGCCGCGCGCGCCTTGCTGGCTGTTGCGGTTCCGGTCGAACCGGCTTTCGACCCATGCGACCGCCTTGGCAAAGCCGGGATCGACCCCGTAGGATTGTGCGGTTCGTCCGACGAGTTCCTCGATTTCGGCGGCGGTCATTGGCGATGGACCGCACACCTTCGTTGATCCATCAACCTTACTCGTGGATGAATATAGTGTGTTCAAATCTGCAGGCGGAATATTACCGATAATCGGACTTTTTCCTGCAAGGTCGTTCTCGTTTTCATTGAGACCGCTTGTGTTCGAAATGGTAATGGTCGAAATTTTGTCGATCTGACCAGAGGAGGACAGCACGAATGTTTCTTGCTGAGCTTCTGCTCCGAGGTGGGAACCAGGTTTCTTGACATTTATGGGTTGAGTGTCGCCAGAATAAAAGCGATTAGAATCAAATGAATAGGCTGGGCTTTGCCATACCAATAGGGGGGTCAGGACAAGGGTGCGCAACAATGTCTTCAACACGGAAATCCTTCTGACCTAATCTAGCCGGTGCGCTGTTCGCTGCCTCGGAAAACCTCGCTATCACACTGACGGATGGCAATTTTTCAATTGATTCTGTTACCATTTGTGTTCATCATTATATCGAAAAGTTTCAGCGGAAAAGAGAAAAAATCACGAGTTGGAGTTGCTGCGATGAGAACAAGAGAGGTAAGGAGCCGAAGGGGACCGGCCTTGCTTGCACTATGCGTATCTTTGGTCGCGCCATTGTGCTGGGCGGGCGGAACGATCGATCCGGCCTATGTCAAATCGTTGGCTGCGCCGGGAAAGACAGTCCTGGTCGTGGAGTACTATGATCCAAACGGAAAGGTGGTGGATCGAAAGGGTTTTGCGTCGGCAAAGGGGTTCGCCGTCGAAACGCCGGTCCAGATCGCTGTCGATGCGAAAACCACTCTACACCTCTATGGGTTGGAACCGTGCGCTGGAGACATGGTCAATCAGAAGGAGGGTTTCGCGGGAACTTGTGCCGCTTATGCGCAGCAGCAACTGGCGATTCTGGTGAAGACAGCGAAGGTGATTTTTTGCCGGGCGTTTTTAACGGAGCGCGACGCGTCTGTGCAGGACGCCACATGCTTCGGATACTACAATTATCCCGGCTCGCTCGATTCCGTTGATAATCTTGAAGAGCAACTCGTCTCGCTTGGGGCGCTCCGGCTTTCAAAAAAACCTGACGGCACGCCGATGCGCCCCGATCTCTCTGCAGCCGAAACCACTGGCAGGGGCGGCTTCGGTATGTGGGCCGATCCGAGAGTTCAAAAGCAATGAAGCGGAGATTACTCGCCGTTTTCTCACTGGCTGTGATAGCCGGTCAAACCGTTGTCGCGGCACCCGCCGGTTATTTCGACTTCACCACTGGCACAGTGCTTGAGACGGGCGACACCTGGATGTCCGCTGGCAAACGGTATCGCCTTTACGGGCTCCAAGCATGCTTAAGGGGAACGACCTATACCGACGCGTCCGGAAACAAGCGTGACTGTGGCGAGGCGTCAATTGCCGTGCTTGCGGCGTTCGTGAAGGACACCCGTCCAGTTTGCGCCCCCGTTGCCGGTAGCTCGGACCTGACCTTCGCGATCTGCTATGCGTTCGTTGGCCGTCAGAGGCTCGACCTTGCGATGATGATGATCAGCGAGGGTTACGGCTTTGCAAGCCTCGATAGCTCCGGGATGCCGATTTACCCCGCCTATGCCGTGGCAGAGCAAGGGGCCAGAGAGGCACGGCGCGGCCTCTGGCAGTTCAACGACGTTCAACATCCGGCCATATTGCTGAGCCGCGCAGCCAGGAAGCCTGGAGATCTGCCATGAGCCGTCGTATCATCTGTGCGGTCGCAATTTTCGTTTCTGCGTATGAAGGGTCTGTGGCCGCCGACTATGTCGTTGAGAGCCCTTCCGCCTCCGCAGAGGTTCTATCGCGTCGTGTCGTGAGTGGTCAGGTCGCGGTCGTTGACGGACGGACACTCTGGTTTCCGGCAAACAGGCAACTTGTGCGACTGTCCGAGGTAGACAGTTGTGACTTGGTTCAATGGTCATTTGATCCGAAGGCAACGCCTGTGCCCGCGCCGTCGTTGGCGCCTGTATCCTGTGGCGCTCTGGCAAAGGCGTGGTTAAAAAAGACAGTTGGCCGCCGCAGCGTTCGTTGCGACGCCGTCGCGGACGGTTATTCTCCAAGGTTAGTGGGTCAGTGCCGGATCGGCAACCGTGATCTTGCCCTGGAAATGCTCAGGGTCGGATGGGCGAAGCTGAGCACGCCGTTTCCTCGAAACAGGCGTTATGTCGAGGTCGAGCAGTCGGCGATTTCGGCACGATATGGGATGTGGGGAACTTACGTGCTCGACATGCCGGAATGGCGCGAAAAAGCAATCGACAAGACCCTCGGACGCCGGCCACAGGCCGATATCAACCTGCTTAGGGAGCGCGACAGCGAGATCTCGCCACCGTTCCTCGATGCGCGGCGGCAGCCGAAGCGTCGGGATCGATAACTCATTGAGCAACGGAGGTTCCAATGAAATACCTTGTCGCATTTATCGCTTCGATGGCTTTCAGCGGTCTTGCCACGACATCTGCGGATGCCAGCGAATGGGGTTGTGAAGTCTTGCTTTGTGCAGCCTCCTCCGATCCGTCGTGGCGTGGGGTTGCAAGCTGCCACCCGCCGATGGAAAAACTGATCTCGGCCATGAAGAAGCCGGGGTTTTCGTGGCCGACATGCCCCGAGGGAGGGGCGGGGTCCCCCGGTTTCGAGCGATATGCCGAATGCCCAACGGGATGGACGCCGACGGACGGTGATGATCAGGAGTCGAGGCCTGCGTCGGGTCAGTCACGCTGCATGCGTGCCGTAAACCAGTGCAGGGGAGGGCAGCGTTTCTTTGGCGACTCGAATGACGGGCAGCGTCGGACGACATCCGATGGCGTGACGCGGATTTTCTCTCGAACGAATTCTTGCTCATTTACCGAATACAAGGCGCGGCCGTTGCGTCCTGACCCCTATTACTTCGATATCAAGGATGATCAAACCAGCCAATCGAGCCGCTTCTGGTTTAGCCTGGACCGTTGATTCACGCGGATTCCGCCAAGCTGGATCCGCCTTGGCTGTGCAGCGGAACTACGTGGACGGCAAAGGGTCGTCGCCGGCTGCCTGGAGGACCGACACGGTTTCAAGCAATTTGACGATCGACGACATGGTTTCAGGGGGGAGTTCTTCCAACAATCGCATCATCCGAAACCGTGTGTCGGCTTCGTCGCGCGTTTTTCCCCACAAGTGCGGTGCGGTGGAAAAGAGCAAGCCGAGCGGAGACACCCCAAGGATTTCGCTCAAGTGGATTAGCCGGCTCACCTGCATCTTTGAGGAACTGCGTTCGTAGCGGCCATAGACCTGCTCGCTGAGGCCGACGAGAGTAGCGAGGTCCGCCCTGCTCAGGTCCTTTGCCTGGCGACACTTGCGCAGTTCTTCGCCCAACTTGGCGTCGAGTTCCTCGAACGTGGAAATTCCTTCAAAACCCTCGCGGCGGTAGAGGGGTTTTTCGTTCTCAGGATCAACAGTTTGAAGCAGCCCAAGCTCTTCGATGTGGCTCTCTAAATTCTTACTCATATTCCATTAACCCAAACGTGACGCCGAAGCATACCCCACGTTTGAGGCCTACGGCTACGCAATTCAATAACATCGTGTCGATGTGACGAAAAGCTAGCCGCTTGGCCGTCATTTTCTCCTAAGATGGGAAATCGAGTTCATGATCACCCTCATTTCTGCGTCACTTAACGAGCCCTTCGTGGCGAACAGATACTGCGCCAGATAGAGCAACTTCAATTGCGCTTCGTTGTTCGATCTTGGTTTCCAATCGACAAGCGCCGCCCGCATATCGTGTTCTCTGGCGATCGCATTGGCAAGAGAGTCTTGAGCGCCATTGCACCCCTCCTTAAAGAGCCTTCGTCGGAGTGCTTTGACATTCGCGACAGCTTCTGTGTGCCGTTCAGCAAGTTGGAGGAAATCAATGCCGGTAGATAAGCTCATCCTATCTCTTTGAAATCTCTGTCCGGTGAAACGTACTCTGCCTCTAACTTAGATGCATCAGTGATGCTACCTGAAGTTTATGGTGCGGTGCCGTTTTTTAAAGAGAAAATTTTTCTACGGCCGCAAAAGTCGCTTCACAATCTTGTGACTTTGGTAAAATTCGCGTGCGTGAGCAGAGGGTTGGCGGCGAATGCCAGCCGTGATGACCGGCGGAGTCATTTCACCCGGAAGGCATCTCCCGGTTGTGTCGTACTTCGCAAGTTGAGCGTATACAACCGGTGTCGATCGGCTGACCCCGCGGGCCAAGGGAAAGTGGGCGTCAGTCAGCGGCCGAACAAGCCGCCGCGATGGTTTTGACAAGGGCGACGATGCGCGATCGAACCGCCGAGCTATCTATCCTTCCAAAGGCCTCGTTCAATTCCGATCCCTCTTGCGTTTCCAGGAAGCTCAACAGATCGGCATGAGGATGGTGTTCAGCCTGATCGTTGATTTCAGCATTGGCCTCCTCTTCATCTTTAAAGAAGAACGAAGCAGAGACGGTCAGGACATTCGCGATTTGAAGGAGCCGGCTCGCGCCAACCCGGTTCGCGCCTTTTTCATATTTCTGTATTTGTTGGAACGTTACGCCGACACCATCCGCTAATTTCTTCTGCGTTATTCCGAGCACTTGACGCCTTGACCGGATTTTGTGTCCCACCTCGACATCTATGATATCGGGCGATGCCGGGTTCTTTGATCGAGTATCGAAAACCATTTAAAAACTCCGTTAGAGGGGCGGGACGCGGCGTCTCCGAGACCGGGGGCATACTCGACGGACATGCCTATCATGTTATGATATAACTGTGGCGGCAAGGTTGAATTGTCCGCCGGTTTGCAAAGTAGAAATGTCAATTTCGGCTGCTACCCGTCACAACGATCAGCCCCGATCTGACCGGCTGATCCCGGTTGCAAGATCAGATCGGGGCGGGTGAGAACCACCCCTTCGGCTTTAACTTTGAGGCTATTCGAACGATCCTTCACTCGGCAGCAGGTCGCGACAGCGCTTTCGCTCGCCGGGCAATCACCGCCGGATCGTTCATGTAATCTGTGCGCCTTCCGGGCTTGCGACCTCTCGGCTTATAGCCATTTTTGTCACTGTTGGTTTTGATGACCGGCGGCACCTGCTGGTCCTGGCGCTCCTTGACGTAAGCCAGGATATCACTGAGCCGCTTGTTCTCGGTGATTGCCGCATGCGTCACTCGCTGGTCTTTGTCGAATACTGTGTAGGGCAGGGAATACCCTTTCCAGCGCACATCGAGGCGACCATCCGCATAAGCATAGGTCTCGACATAGCGGCCGACCAGACCGCGTGTCACCTCGGTCTCCTCCAGCATGATCCTCTTGCGTTCGAACGAGAACGTCAGCTGCGCCCCGACATACCGCTGCTCACGCTTGCACAGAATGTCCTTGAGCCGGTCCAACGCCAGGTTCACCGGCCGATGCAGATTGTCAGATCGGGCAGGGGCAACCGCAAACCGCGCGTTGTAGCCTTCCATGAACGTCGGCAGAAACGCATTGCCCGCCTGCATGTCGCAGATCCCTGCCAATCGCATATCCTTGATCAATC